>Ga0207068_1026_pt1 | contig 49353 bp, 37 predicted proteins | sample Alteio_BWMinCont_23_FD_153475 | JGI IMG/M metagenome (GOLD analysis project Ga0207068, IMG submission 153475) | Enriched cells from forest soil in Barre Woods Harvard Forest LTER site, Petersham, Massachusetts, United States -... | ecosystem: Environmental > Terrestrial > Soil > Temperate forest >... | reverse complement strand
AAATTTATGTTTGAACTGGGCAGGTTCGTCGCCGAAGTTAGTGGCAGTGGCAGTAGCAGTAGGTGGAGGGTATTGGGCAGGGGGCTGTAAACTGGTATCTTCTTTTCTTGATTCTTGATTCTCTTGTCTTGGCTCTTGATTCTTGACTCTTGATTCTCCGCTTGCAACCAGGTAGCCTTTTGTTTTCCGCCCATAACCCCGGCTTAATGTGGCCAACTTATAGTTATCTTTTAATAGCCTGATAAGGTACTCCGTCATCGGGCTTTTGCCGGCGCCGCCAACATCAAGGTTGCCTACGGATATAACGGGCTTTGTAAATTTATAGCTTTTAAAAAAGCCTGAATCATAACACCAGTTACGCATAATAACCACCAGCCCATAAAGCAGTGAAAACGGGAATAAAAGCCAGCGCAGGTATTTCATTGTTGGGGGTAAAGATAGGAAAAGGGATTTATTGAGGAATGCGGGTTACCCCTATAAGTAAAGGTTTATATCAAGTCAATTCCCGGAATAAATTGAAAATGTTTTTTATTCAGCGTATAAAGCGGAAGATGATAATATAATGCAGTGGCGGCAATGAGTGTATCGGGTATATCCGGCCTGTGGCTTAAGGTAAATTTCCTGAAAAGATCGATGAAGATATCTGTTATCTCTGTATTTATGGAAATGTGTACGTACTTACTTAGGTCAATTTCAATTCTTTTAAGGTCATCTTTGTTTTTTGCCCCAATCATAAATTCAGCAACTGTAATACTGCTAATATAAAAAACATCGGATTTTATACCTTGGACTTCCTCCTTTACAACAAGGTTCCCTCTGTAAAGTTCAATAAGAATGTTGGTGTCAAAAATTACCATTTTGATGGCCACGCTTTAGCTCTGATCTCATCAATAGATGGAAAATCGGGGTTTGCGCCAAAATTTTCAAACAACTCATTTACATGGGTTTTTTTACCCGGGGGAGGGATAGGGTGTTCGCCTTTAGCGGAATTAGATAATTCCACTACCGTGACCTCTACCTTTTTGCCAAAAAAATGTTCCGGCATCTCAATAGTATGGTTGTGTTTGTTGGGAACAAAAATTTGTTTATACATATCCTTTTTATTTAGGGAACGTCAACAAATATACAAATTGATAAACTAATACTCAAGCGGGGGTACAGTTATTAGAATGCCGATTTTTCTCTGAACCCAACCTAAGCGACCTGTCCACTTGTAATATACTTCGCGCTAACCATCAGTAATAAAGATCTATCGGCCCTCGCAGCCTCAAAATTTTCTTTTAGTAATTGGCTAACCGTTTCATTCTTTAATTTGACTGCTGCTATTTGCAATACCTGGAAGGAAGTCATCTCCACGCTTTCTATATTTTGCATGTAAAAAAGGATGGACATATCGCGAAGTTCGGGGTCGTTGCTTTGTTGTTTAACCGCACTAAAGGCATCTTCCACCAGGCCCGACAGCCCTTTGTGGGTTTCAATGGTAACCTCGGTATTAAATATGGCGTATATTTCACGCATCCTGGCAATTTGCTTTTTAACCTCTTCGGTTGTTTCGGCAATTGCCTGTTGAAGGTCGTTGAAATGGGCCAGGCCCTCTATTTCCGGTAGTCGTTTAACCAAATGGAGTTTGGCAAAGTAAATGCGGTTTAAGTGGGTGATGAAAAACTTTCTTAGCTTTTCGGGCCCCAAATTGACGGTGTTTGAAGTCATGATCTCTGTTTTTAACCTAACATATTAAGCGGCTAAAAGTTCATTGACTTTATTTATTAATTGAGAAACTTTAAAAGGCTTGCTAATATAAGCGTTTGCCCCGCATTGATCGCTTATCTCTTTAATATTATCTTCGGAAGACAGCATGATAACCGGCAAATGGCTGGTCCCGGGCCGGGATTTTATCTTTGCGCAAATCTCCCCGCCATTAGTAGATGAACTTTTAAGCCTGATATCAAGTAATACCAGGTCAGGGTTGATCTCTTGTATATGTTCCGGTTCCCGCCCTGTTTCTGATAAAATTACCTCATATCCCTCTTGTTTAAAGATGATATCTAAAATTTCCAGAATATCAGGATCGTCATCTATTACGAGAATTTTTTTTGGCATACCAGTCCACGCATTTTTTGAGGATGATTTATTAATTGGGAGAAAACAAATATAATGGTTTTGGCAACAAGCTAAAATTTAAATATTTGTTTTTGACAGTGTGCGCTCATTTTATAAATAAGTTACTTTATTATCTCGGCTACAGGCAGTAGCTTTTCATCAATTTTGCCGTCTGCAACCGAAACATAATAGGTATTACTCTTATTGTCAATAGCTACCGAGCGAATGTATTTTTCATTTTCAAAAACTATCCCGGCCAGGTCATCAATTGCGTACCCGGCATTTAAATTTCCTTTTAAAATATTATCAAAATAAAGCGGCTTACGCATAGGCTCGCTATGATAATGCGGGCAATGACTGGTTTGGATAAATCCTAAACCCCGCACAATAGATAAATCTTTCGGTCTTGAGTCAGTGGTGCCGCCCTGGAACCAGCATAACGAGCCGGCGCTGCCGCCGGCAAGAATAATCCCCTTATTATAGGCTTTTCTCAATATGGTATCAATGCCCTGGGCTTTCCATATGGCCATCATATTAAGTGTATTGCCGCCGCCTACAACTATGGCATCCATCCCCATGAGGTTTTCATCAAACGTTTTTGGCTCGGTGTACGAGGCCACAAATGCCATTTGAACATAAGGTCTCATCGGCAAATCTTCGCAGGCTTTATACCAGGCTACAATGCCATTTGCATTGTCGGCCGATGCCGTTGGCAAAAAACATATTTTTGGGTTGTCCTTTTTTGTCAGTGCTATAATGTAACGCATAAAAGGCTTGGTAAACTGGCCGCCGTATGCGAAAATGGTACGGGCAGGTTGACCGTTGGCGTTTACCTGGGCATTGGTGGCAATAAAAGCAGTTAATAAAAGGACCATAAAGCAAATTCTTTTCATAACGATAATTGGTAACAAGGGGTAAAGATATATAAAAACACTTATTTCAAAATGGCCAGCTTTTGATTACGTAATCGTTTTAACCCATACCAGGCGTAGTCACCGGATAGCGATGGGTTTGAAAACCCATCGCTATGGAGATATAAATTTAAAAGTGATCCTCGATGATTGCCCAGTGTAAGGAAAAGTTTTGCCCGAATATCTTTCTTCCGGACTTTACCGACTTTCGGTCTTCCCGACTTTTTCATTAAAACTTCTGTAACATTCAATCAAGCGCTTCATCTAAATATTACAAAATCAAAAAAAACGCGCCTGCATAAGCATTTATAAATTAGTTTTGCTATTGCGTACACGTCTCAAAATCAACAAAAAAATATCATGAAAAAAATACTAATAGCGCTAACTTCGGTTGTACTGCTCGCCACGGCTTGTAATCAAAATCCGCCGCAACAAAATAATGTTACTGTCGAAAATGCAAACGCACCTGCCGGTTTCGATGTAAATAAACTTGCACAACTGGTTAAAACAAGCACAAACCCGCAAGTACTCGAAAAAGGGATAAACGATCCTAAAAATCAAATCAATAATCTTGACCTTGATAAGGATGGCAACATCGACTACCTTAAGGTTGAAGAAAACGGGCCGAACCGGCTGAAAGTTGTGGATGATGTGAGCGATGCCGACTCGGTAACGGTGGCAAGGATAAAAATTGACCCGGACAGCACAACTAATACCGCTAATCTTGATGTAACGGGTAATCCTCAATACGCCGGGGATAATAATTATTACCATTCATCCTTCTCGTTCACCGACTTTTTATTGCTAAGCTACCTAATGCGCCCGCATGTTTATTATATGCCGATGTACCATTATGGCTATTATCCTTCATACTACACACGGGTACATACTTATAGCAATTTCAGGCCAACTACTTCATCTGCTATGTCAAGCCGTAGCAGTTTAAGTTCACCTTCAAGGTCGCAAAGGTCATTCGGTACGCGCAGTTCACAACCAGTGCGCAGCGGTGGGTTTGGTTCAAGGAGTTCGGGCAGTTCGGGCAGATCTGGATTTGGCCGCAGTCGCGGAGGATTTGGCCGCAGAAGGTAATTATAGAACAGAAGAAAATTTTAAATACATTTAACTAACATTCAATTTTAAATTTTAATACAATGAGCATATTCGACAGGTTATTCCGCATAGGGCAGGCAGAAGCCAATGCCGCAGTAGATAAATTGGAAGATCCGGCAAAAATGGCCGAACAGATACTTCGTGAACTTAGGTCAAACTACCAGCAGGCCATACAAGGGGAAGCTGAAATTAAAGCGCTGGCACTACAGCATCGCGCAAGCGAACTCCAGTATCGCAACAGCGCCGATGATTGGGAAAAAAAGACCAATGATTTATTGGACAGGATAGAAACCAAGCAATTAGACGAAGCAAAAGGCAATGAGCTTGCAAATAAAGCAGCCGAAGCACACCAGCAGGCTGCCAACGAAGCTGACCAATTCGCAAAAATGGCTGAAAAAGAAGAGAGCGCCGTTGCGGTAATGGACCTTAAAATAAAACAAATAAAAGATCAGATAGCACAAACCGAAAGCCAGGCGCAGCTGATCAATTCGCGCGCTAAAACTGCCGAAGTATCCGAAAAAATAAATAAAACATTATCAAGTGTAGATACCGACGGGCTGATGGCAACACTACACCGCATGGATGAAAAAGCTTCGGCGCAGGAGTTCCGCGCAGCAGCTTATGCCCAAATAGAAGATTCTACCTTGTCAACAGAACAGGAGATCAACAAAGCTTTGGGTACTGGTTCAACTTCAAATGCGCTGGAAGCAATTAAAGCTAAAAGGACCAAGTTGCTGAATTAATTCACACGCCTCACCCAACCCTCTCCAAAGGAGAGGACTATAAATGGATTGGTCTTATCATCACAAAGAGCGAAGTTCAAAGTCCTCTCCTTTGGAGAGGATTTAGGTGAGGCATAAAATACTATACTATGTTTTTAACAGACGACAATAAAAAAACATTTAAAGCCATTATCCTTTTAAACGAAATGATCAATGGCGATCATAAATTTCAAACGGTGGCCAACGGCGACGACAGCGTGCTTGAGCCTTTGTTCATCGAGCTAATGTCAAAAGGCTATGTGCAAACTTCGGGCATGTTTTACCAGGTTACCGGCAAAGGGCAGGATGTGTTTGATACCTTTATGAAACGTTATACCGAATACCTTAAGGTGTATGACATTTTCTCATACGTTGACCTTGAAAAAGGCGAGTTCGCCTTCGCACGGTATTTTGATTTTACCAGTGATGATGCCTGGGCCGACTTTACCAACGATGAACGTTTTGATGATTTGCGTATAGCTGTCGCTATGTTCAAAAAGATTGATCCGGCGGAAATAGTATTCATGTCGTTCATCAACGAGAATAGGTTTGATACAACCTCCGCAGGCTGGCAAATGGACCTGGTATCTGACAATGAGTGGAACGAAATTGAGGAGATATGCAAAACAGCTATTAAGCCCGAAGAAGTCGGCGAAGATGCCATGGTTGACATGATAGGCCAGGGATCTGAGCTAATGATAAAATTACTGGAGCAGGAAAAAGAACAAGCCCAAAACTCCGGCAATAATAATGGCGGGGATACCATAGTAGAAGAAGAAACGGTTGAGTATTACGAGCCTTATTATGATCCATATTATGTTTCGCCAATATGGCTGATGCCGTTGTTTTTGTGGTAAGATAATTGAGCGGGAATTTTCAGAACGGCTATGAACGCACATTCGAAAATTCCCGCATCAAACAATTACCGTCGCTGCAAACTGCCCATTTTAAACTGCAAACTGGCCTACTCGCCTCTCAAAGCCTTTATCGGGTTTGCAATTGCCGCTTTTATCGATTGAAAACTTACCGTTAACAAGGCGATCACGATAGATAATATCCCCGCCAAAGCAAATATCCACCAGCTTATGGCTATTTTGTAGATAAAATCTTCCAGCCATTTGTTCATTGCCCACCAGGCAATTGGCGAAGCTATCACCATTGCAATAGCTACCAGTTTTATGAAATCAAGCGATAAAAGCCGGGTGATACTTTGTACGCTTGCACCCAGTACCTTGCGGATACCTATTTCCTTGCTGCGTTGTTCGGCCATAAAGGCCGCTAACGCAAATAAGCCCAGGCAGGCAATAATGATGGCCAATACTGCAAAGCTAGTAAATATGCTACCCATACGGTGAACATCGGCATACATGTTGGCAAACTTTTCATCGAAAAAAGTATAACGTATAGGCTGCGACGGCGACAGGCCTTTCCATATAGATGATATTTGCGCGATGGTGCTTTGCATATCGCCGCCGCTAACTTTTACCGATACAATAGATGGACTGATGCCTTTGATCATGCACAATGCCCCGATAGGCTGCCGCAATGATTCAAAATTGAAATCCTTCACAACACCTATAACCGTTAATTTATCATCTCCGTGGGTAATTATTTTGCCAACAGGGTTTTTGAGGTTAAGTTTTTTAACCATCGTTTGGTTAATGATGACGCCGCCATTGTTACCTTCCGGGTTAAAATCCACGCCTTCAACCAGCTTCATTCCAAAAGTTTTAAGGTAATCTTCATCAACTACCCAAAACTGGGTATCTACGCCTGTTTCAACTTTTGATTTTCCTTCGTTGTACATCTGGTTGCCATTGCGTTTGGTACCTTCAACCGGCAAATAATCGCCTATGGAAACACTTTTTACCGATGATAATTTTAGCATCTGCTGTTTCAGGCTTTTAACCCCATTATCGCCCAATGTATTTGTACCCTGCAACATAACCACCTGGTCTTTATCATAACCAAGGTTTTGGCTAAGGATGTAGTGCATCTGGTTATAGATGACAATAGTACAGATGATGAGAATAATAGATGCCGTAAACTGGAACACCACGAGCCCGTTGCGCAGCATAGAGTTTTTGCTGCCTGCCGCTACGGAACCTTTAAGTACACTTGCCGGCCTAAACGATGAAAGATAAAATGCTGGGTATATCCCGGCCAAAAGACCCACTATTAATGCTGAGGCCAGTATTATAGGCACAAACCAAAACCCCTGCCATGGCATTATTAATGTTTTTGAAGCCAGTACATTAAAATACGGCAGCAAAGCCCAGGCGATCAGTATCCCCACAATAAATGAAATAACACTATATAGTAATGACTCAGACAGGAACTGATTAATGAGGCCATATCGTGTAGAACCAACAACTTTACGTAACCCTACTTCTTTGGCACGATTGGCAGATTTGGCGGTTGAAAGGTTAATAAAATTGATACAGGCAATGGTTAATATAAACAAGGCCACTGCCCCAAACAGCCATATAAAACGTATATCGCCATGCTTAAACTCATCCTGTACATCATAGGCGTATAAATGGACATCGCTGATGGGCTGTAGTTTATACGACAATTGTTGCAGCAGTTTTGCAGCATCTTTGAAGCTGATGCTCTGCAGGGCAGGCAAAAAGTAATTTTTGTTGATGTCGGCAGTTATCCTTTTATTAAGCTGATCGATATTAGTGCCTGGCTTCACCAGGATATAATCGGGGTAATTACTGGCGTTCCAGTTAGTTTGTTCGCCCTTATAAAACTCGACACCGTTAAGGGTCAATAAAAAATCGAAATCAACAAAGTGCGATGTTTTTGGAAAGTTTTCCATTACACCGCCAATTTTATAGGGTTTGGTCTGGTCGTTATTCAGGAACATTATTTTGCCCACCGGGTTTTGGCCAGGGAAGTACTTATCGGCCTTACGCTTTGATATTACCATGGTATTAGGCTCGACCAGCGCCTGCGCCCGGTTTCCATACACCATAGGTAGTTTCAAAATGTTCAGTAAATCTTCATCGGCGTAGGTAAAACCTTCCTCGTGGGTATTTTCAACCTGGTCGGCCCGCCGCAACTCATTACTGCCTGCACCCGGAAAAAGAGAGTTAGGCATCAACCGTGCTGACATCTCGATCTGCGGGAAATCCGCCTTTAAAGCATTTGAAATAGGGGCAGGGTAATCATCTCCTTTTTCAACTTTACCATCGTGCGTATAATATTCAACAAGCCGGTAAATACGGTCGGCATCCGGGTACGATTTGTCGTAACTCAACTCATCCTTAATATACAAGCCTATTAACAAACAGGCAGCAATACTCAACGCAAAACCACCAATCTTGATGGCCGAATACATTTTCTGCTTTTGCAATTGCCTGATGGCGATTTTTAAATAGTTCCTTATCATGATTTAATTATTGAGTTGTTGAATTATTAGCCCCCTCTAAATCTCCCCCGGTAGGGGAGACTTTTTGATTTTCCTTCATGTTAATATTATCTTATCTCTATTATTTTCAAACATGCTTCTTAAAGTCCTCCCCTACCGGGGGAGGATTTAGGTGGGGGCTCATTCGCTCCTCAAACTTTCCACCGGGTTTGTCAACGCCGCTTTTATAGCCTGGAAACTTACGGTTAATAAGGCAATAATTGCCATGGCCGCGCCTGCCAATGCAAATACCCACCAGTTAACGGTTGTTGGGTAAGCAAAACTTTGCAGCCACTGGTTCATTGCGTACCACGCTAACGGAAATGCAATAAATGAGGCAAGAATTACCAGCTTCAAAAAATCTTTCGACAGCATTGAAACTACGCTTTGAACAGAAGCGCCCAATACCTTGCGGATGCCTATTTCTTTTGTGCGCCGTTCGGCCGTGTACATGGCAAGGCCAAGCAAGCCTAAACAGGCCACGGTGAGCGAAAGAAAAGTAAACACGCTGAACACCTTGCCCACTGTTTGGTCGGTACTATATTGCGCGTCAAACTCCTGGTCAAGAAAACTATATTCAAACGGATTGTCGGGCATAAAACCCTTCCATTTGTTTTGAATACTGCTGATGGCCTTGCTATAATCGCCTGGCTTTATCTTGACAGCAATGTATGATGTTCCGATATCGTAGGTTTTAGAGGTGGTATAAAATAATGCAAACGGCGACATTGGGCTATGCAAGGATTCTATATTAAAGTCCTTTACCACACCTATTACTTTAAACTTTGTATCGTTGCCGCCCGGGTAAATAATGGTTTTACCGATAGGATCTTTAAACCCCAATTGCGTTACCGCGTTTTCATTGAGTATAACGGATGCCGAATCTTTAAAATCTTTTGAGAAATTTCTTCCTGCGGCCATTTTTAATTTTAAAGTGGGCACAAATGCTTCATCTACAATAAACGACGAAAGGCTGATATCCTTATTTGCAGTATTTACATTTTCACCAGTCGATTCAGGTACGTATGAATCATTGAATAAGTTCTTGGCAGGCATACTCGTAGATATGCTGGCATTGGCCACTTCGGGCAACTGAAGCAGCTCCTGCCTGAAACTTTCTTCGTTTTTACCCAACCTGTCGGCGTCGGCTACCACTAAAATATTTTCTTTATTAAACCCAAGATCTTTGGATTGGTTATAAAGCAATTGTTTGTAAACTATCATAGTGCAAATGATGAGGACCGTGGAAATGGTGAACTGGAAAACCACCAGCGCGTTCCGGGTAAAAAAGCCGCTGCGTGAATCTTTAAGATTGCCGCTGCCCTTTAAAACTGCAGCGGGTTTAAACGAGGTGAGGAAAAAAGCAGGGTAGCTACCCGCAAGCAGCGACGTTACAATTATCAGCGAAAGCAAGCCGGCCATTGAATAAAAACTAAAAAAAGAAGCCAGGCTTAATGATTTTGCAGCTAACTGGTTAAAGGCAGGTAAGCATATGGAAACAATTATAACAGCAATAAACGCAGCAAGCAAGGTATATACAAGGGCTTCGGCCATAAACTGCATGATCAGCTCTTTACGGGCAGAGCCTAATACCTTACGGATACCTACTTCTTTTGCCCTTTTTGCCGATTGCGCGGTAGCCAGGTTCATAAAATTTACGCAAGCTAACAGTATAATAAACAAGCCGATGGCCGAAAAAATATAAACATATTTAATATCGCTTTGAACAATAAAACGGCTCCCGATATTGGCCGAGTACAGGTGGACATCCGCCAACCGCTGTAGCTCAAGGTCATATTTGCCGCCTTTTTTAATAAAAGCATCGAATGGCTGGCCGATCCGTTTAAAAGCAGTGGCAGCCTGAACCCTGATCATGGCGGGGAACTTAGCCTCTATTTTTTTTATAGAAGCATCATCAGTCGGGATATTATCCCGGAGTTTAACATACGTACCCATTTGCAGCCAAATCCAGCTCCAGTTAAAATGCTTCACCGGCGGCATCCCTAAATTTGATTGCAAAACATCAAATTGCAGGGATGATTGTGATGGCAGGTCTTTTAATACAGCTGTTACGGTAAATGGCGTACCATACATATCAAAAACCAGATTTTTACCTATCGGGGATGTGTTGCCAAAGTATTTTCGGGCAGCCCTTTCTGTCAAAACTACTGAGTTCGTCCCGTTTAAACAGGTGGCACGGTCGCCGGCTATTAAAGGATAGCTAAAAACCTGCAAAAAATTGGAATCAACAGAAAGCAGGCTTTTTTCGGTCAACGAGCCTTTTTGGCCATTGCGTATAAAATGAATGATTTGGTCGCCAGGCTGGTATATGCGTGTATAGCTTTCTACTTCGGGAATATTAGCAACCAGCGCAGCCCCAACCGGGGGCGGTGTGTGGCCGGCGGTAAACTCGCTGTTCGACATTAGTTCATGTGTATTCACCCTGAATATCCTGTCCGAATTTTTAAAAAAGCGGTCGTAACTTAATTCGTCACCAATATATAAGCTGATAAATACCACACAGGATAACCCAATAGCCAGGCCGCCCATGTTAATGATACTACTAACCTTGTTCCTGACCAGGTTCCGCCATGCGATCTTTAAATAGTTCTTTTTCATTTTTTGGATTTCACCGATTATAGTTTGATTTCACCGATTTAATTTTTGCTCCTTATACTGCAAACTGCTACCGTAGCTCACTCTGAGCGAAGGCTCTTTACCGGGTTTGCCAATGCTGCTTTTATCGATTGAAAGCTTACCGTAATTATTGTAATAACCATGGCCGCTAAACCTGATATCAAAAATACACCAATCCCTACGGTTATGTGGTAATCATATTTTAGCAGCCATTTTTGTAAAAAATAAAATGCCAAAGGTGATGCTATTACGCAACTTATCATCACTAATAAAATAAAATCTTTTGATAGCAGTACCCATACCTGGCTTATGCTTGCGCCGAGTACTTTGCGCACGCCAATTTCTTTGGTACGTTGCTCAGCCACAAAAGCTGCCAGGCCAAACAAGCCAAGGCACGATATAAATATGGCCAGGCCTGCAAAAATACCCGCCAGCTTGCCTACAAGCACTTCTTCGCTAAACTTGCGGTTGTAATCCGCATCAATAAAGCGGTAGTCGTAGGGGTAAGCCGGGTTATATTTATTAAAGATGGCTGTAAGCTTTTCAACCGCCTGGTGTGTATTTATATTTGGCGATAGTTTGTATAATAAATTACTATTGGCGCTTTCATTGCTAAAGTTAAACATGGTTGGGTCAGCAGCGTTGTATGGCGAGTTCATCAGCGCATCTTTTGCCACACCAATTATACGGTATTGTTGTTTATTCCAGGTAATAATTTGATTTACAGGATCAGTAAGGCGCAATCTTTTTATCGCTGCTTCATTAAATACTACATTGGCCGTATCGGCTTTTGAGCCGGTTGAAAAATCCCTGCCGGCAATTATCTTCATACCCAAAGTTTTAAAATAATCGCCTGATACCTGTATGCTGCCCATTTCAACCGTTTCGCCGGGGCGTTTGCCTGGGAACTTATCAACATCCGTGTGCGCATAAACGCCGGTGGCCGGGCTTGATGAGGTTGAAACTGATACTACCGCACCGCTTTGCAGCAGGTCGTTTTTTAACGCAGTGTAGCTGCGGCCCAGGTCGTTATTCATGTCAGTGCCCATTAACCGGTTTACCTCGTAACCTGTTGGCCGGTTTTTAGCATATTGAATTTGCCTGTAAATAATAACGGTACTGATGATAAGCGCTATGGAGCAGCTAAACTGCGTTACCACCAGTACTTTGCGCGACAACGACGCCGATCGGCCAACTTTTATGGCACCTTTTAATACCCTCACCGGGTTAAATGATGATAGGTAAAACGCCGGCCTGCTACCCGCCAATAACGCTGTAAATAATACACAAGCCACCATAACTACCCAGAATACCGGGTTTGCAAAAGGAATGGAAATTAATGTTCCGGTTAGCGCATTAAATGAAGGCAACGCCAACTGCACCAGTATTACGGAGAACAGAAAAGAAATAAACGTCACTACCGTTGATTCAATCAAAAACTGGAAGATCAAATCCTTGCGTTGTGAACCGATGGCTTTGCGTACGCCTACTTCACGTGCACGTTTTTCGGAACGGGCGGTGCTAAGGTTAATAAAGTTGATACAGGCAATAAGCAGTACAAGCACACCGATAAGGGTGAATATGCGTACGTAGTCAATGAACCCTTCGGTAGCTTGCCCATTTTTAAAATCGCTGTAAAGGTGCCATTTGAGTAGCGGGTGTAAAATTACATTCGAGTTCATGGCGTTTAGGTTATTTGTTTCGCCCTTCTCAATGTTTTTTATTTTGGCGGATACCGCCGCATAGGAGGCCTCCGGCTTTAATTCCGCGTAAAGCGAATAACCATTATTACCAAAGCTTCCGGTGCGTTGCTGCTTTACGTAATTGTTGATAGCTTCAAAATAGCCGAAAGGGATAACATATTTAAATTGAAAGCTCGAATTAGCAGGCAAATCTTTTATAACCCCCGTTACCTTTAAATTATCATGGTTATCAACCCTTACTGTTTTATTAATTATGTCAGTACTGCCGAACAACGCTTTTGCTGTTGATTCTGTAAGCACGATGGAAAAAGGCTCTTTTAAAGCTGCATTTGCGTTCCCGTTAATTAAAGGGTATTGAAACATTTTCAAGAAATCGCCGCCAGCCTGTATCCCGTTGAGGTAAATCTTTTTAGTGCCCACCATAAGGCCGTGTGAGCCTTCGCCATCGGTTTCGGCAACATGGGCAAATTCAGGGATGTTACTACGAAGCGCTTCGGCCAACCTTAACGATGTTGAACTAAATGTCAGCGTATCGCCATTGCTGTTAAAATTGCGCATTACCTGGTACAGTCGCCCGTTACCCGGCAAAAATTTATCGTAGCTGTACTGGTAATTTACCCATAAACCAATTAACAAAGCCACAGCCATCCCGGCTGCCAGGCCCAAAATGTTAAGCAGGCTGTAAACCTTGTTCCCAACCAGGTTACGCCACGCAATTTTTAAATAGTTTTTTATCATCGTTTAGTTCGGTTGCAATATTTTCTGATTCAGTTCATTAGATACTACCATAAAATTCGGCGATTGGTAGTCCGACTTTCACATTCCCTAATCTCCAGTCTCTAATCACTCCTAAGGCTCTTCACCGGGTTCATCAACGCGGCTTTTATAGCCTGGTAGCTGATAGTTGCAAAAGCTATCAATACGGCCAGCAAGCCTGCTACGGCAAACACCCACCACTGGATATTAATGCGGTAAGCAAAGTCCTGCAGCCATTTGTTCATCGCATACCAGGCCAGCGGCGTAGCGATCACTATAGCAATAAAAACCAATTTCAGGAAATCGATCGATAACATGGCAGTAATACCGGATACCGAAGCGCCGAGCACTTTTCGCACGCCTATTTCGCGGGTACGCACCTGCGCCGTATAGGCGGCTAACCCTAATAAGCCAAGGCACGAAATGAAAATTGTTATACCCGAAAAGTAACTGAACAAGGTGGCTTCCCGTTGTTCGCTGCGGTACAGGTTATCAAATATTTCATCCAGGAAAGCATATCCAAATGGATACTGGCCGTTGTACAGTTTAAATTGTTTTTCAGCCGCAGCTATAGCCTGGGAAGTATTCTTGCCATCGGTTTTTATATAGATGGTACTGAAATATTGCGGGTAATAATTAAATGCGGCCGGCGTTATCTTTTCGCGCATCGAATCATAATGGAAATCTTTAACCACACCTATAATGGTTCCTTTAATGCCATGCATGGTAAAGCGTTTGCCTATCGGGTTTTCTATCCCGGTTTCTTTGATAGCGGCTTCATTCAGGATAAAATGCATCGTGTCAGTAAGGGCGCCGGTAAACGATTTACCTTCCAGCATCTTCATCTTAAAGAATGAGATAAAATCCTTATCAACTGAAATATCATGAAGGATCACGCTCTGTTTAGGATCTTTTCCGTCCCAATCGGCACTGCCGGTAAACCTTTCAAATCTCACAATATTTTGGCTGGAGCGCGTTACCCCGCTTATACCAGGCTGCTTCAGCAACTCGGCTTTCACCGCATCGTAATGAGGCGCGGCTTCGCGCATCCAGAAACTGAAGACATGCGCTTTGTTATAACCCAGGTCTTTGGAATGGATATATTTCAATTGCCCGGTGATAATGATCGTACCGATGATCAGTATGATTGAGAAAGAAAATTGAGCCACCACAAGTAATTTCCTGAACATCACGTCGCCGATACCGATGGATATTTTGCCTTTAAGCGCCTTTAGCGGTTCAAATGATGACAGCAATAATGCAGGATAAATACTTGATAAGATCAGTGTACCGGTGATAGCGCCAACGATCACCAGCCAGATATGGTAATCGGCCAGGTCAAGCACCATTTGTTTACCCGAAATATTATCGAACACAGGCATCAGCGCATAAACAAGGCCTATCGCCAATACCGCCGCTATCACAAACAGTAACGCTGTTTCGATAATAAATTGCAGGAACAGGTGAAACTTTGCCGCGCCGATTATCTTGCGTATGCTGATCTCCTTCGAGCGCAGCATCGACCGTGCGGTGGAAAGATTTACATAATTGATGCAGGCGATCACCAATATAAGTATGGCTATCGCAATGAATATCCGTACGGTACCAATGCCTTTGTCACTCAGATCGGCATTATAGAGGTGCATTTTTGTCAACGGGTATAACAGGTATGCCGCATCAGTATCATCGGGGCTATGTTTCAGGTGTATCTTCAATATTTTAGCCTCGAGGTCTTTTATCAATGCGCCCTGTTTTAACGATAGGAAAGCCACATAGTTCAGGGTGTTGAAATTATTGTTCATATCCTGGCCCTGCGCAAGCAACGCTTTGAAATGATAGCTCATGGGTAAAACAATGTCCAATTGAAAATCGGAGTTTTTCGGTATATCGTTGATGACGCCGCTAACTGTAAAGTTTTGCTTGTCGTCGGCAATGATCACTTTGCCTATGGGGTCAGCGTTGCCAAAGAATTTCTGAGCGGTTGTTTTAGTGATCACGACCGTGTTGTCATCCGGGAACGGTTTTGAATTATTTCCTTCGATGAGCGGAAAATCAAACATGGAAAATAAGGCAGGATCTGAGAAAGCCACCCTTTCGTTACCAAATACCTTATCCTGGTATTTGTACATCGAAAAATTGACGTCGTACGTTAACCTTGTTGCCCCGGTCACTTCAGGCAACTGCTGTTTGGCAAGTTGCGCTATCGGTGCTACGCCGAAATTGAATATCTGCTTCGTCGCTCCTGTACCGCCCTGTATATCCAACCGGTAAATACTCTTGGCGTTCTTATGGAACGTATCAAAACTCAGTTCATCCTGCACCCACAGTAATATCAAAATGCCGATGGACAGTCCTAATGTCAGTCCGGCAATATTGATGACGAAATAAAACTTATTCTTGAGCAAATTGCGCCACGCTGTTTTTAAATAGTTTTTTATCACGGGAGAATCAATTAGTGAATTAGTGATTTATTGAATTAGTGATTTTTTAACTGCAAACTGCTACTGCCCACTGCAAACTTAAAACTGCCAACTTATTCCGTTTTAAGGCTCTTCACCGGGTTCATTAATGCTGCTTTTATGGCTTGCGAACTTACGGTCAGTACTGCAATAAATACCGACAATAATCCAGCTAAAGCAAACATCCACCAGCTTAAGGGTACCCGATAAGCAAAAGCCTGTAGCCATTTGCTCATACCAAACCAGGCAATTGGCGTAGCAATAACGAAGGACACGGCAACCAGTATTAAAAAGTCCCTTGATAAAAGCCCCACCAAGCCGGTTACGCTTGAACCCAAAACTTTGCGAATGCCAATTTCTTTTTTGCGTTGCTCAGCGCTAAACGCGGCAAGGCCAAATAAACCAAGGCAAGATATAACGATAGCTATTAAAGTAAATGAGTTGATGATCTGCGACAATATGATCTCCGTTTCATACTGTTTTTGAATTTCCTGGTCAAGGAATGAATATTCAAAAGGTACCGAAGGCAGGTCTTTTTGCCATATCGCCCCTATCTGGCCGAGCAGCTCTTTATAATTTTCACTGCTTGTTGATACCACTATACTTGATAAATCCCCGGGATAATTATCATAAACCAGCATAAATGGTTTTACTTCGTCGTGCAGCGAGTTATAATTAAAATCCTTCATCACGCCTGCTACTGTAACAAATGATACGGGGCTGGTACCGTATTGTGTATAAAGTTTTGCGCCAGGTGCAGTTTGCGGGGTAAGGTTAAGCCTTTTGGCCAGGGTTTGGTTAATAAGCACTTTGCCCGAATCGCCAGGCATAAAGTCCCTGCCGCTAATCAGTTTAATACCATTAGCTTTTACAAAAAACTGATCGCAGGCAATGTTTTGGGCGTCGATGGCCGTTGGCATATTACCTCCTTCAGGATAAACGCCATGGTCGTGCAATACAAACTGGCTCAGGTAGTTATCAGCGCGGGTAACGGCTTTAACACCGGCAAGCTGCTTTAAGTCGTTGGCAAGTGACTGCATTTTACTTTGGGTATCGTTGGTATAAAAGTTAAAAACCAGTTTTTGGTTTTTATCAAACCCGAGGTCTTTTGATTTAATGTAATTTAACTGGCTGTAGATGATAATAATGCCCGTGATCATTGTAATAGATAATACAAACTGAAAAACCACCAGCGACTTGCGGATGCCGGTTGCCGAGATCTTGCTGCTAAAATTCCCTTTTATCACCTTTATGGCCTCGAAAGCTGATAGATAAAACGCAGGATAGCTGCCGGCAACCAAGCCAGTAACAACAACAAGCGAAGTAAGCATAAGCCAAAGGCGATAATCGCTAAAAAAGGTTAAATGTATATCGGCACGTGTGATATCATTTAAATAAGGAAGTGCCGCCCATAACAAGGGCAGGGCGATAATTACACCTATAAATGACAGTAAAAACGACTCGCCTAAAAATTGTTTGATCAGGTCGTACTTGCCGGCGCCAATTACTTTACGTACGCCAACCTCTTTGGCCCGTTTTGAAGCACGCGCGGTTGATAAGTTCATGAAATTGATACAGGCGATAACCTGTATAAGTACGGCAATTAATACCAGGATGAGCAGGAAAGAGGGATCGGCAGTTTTGCTCGGTTCCACATCAAAACCGGCTGTTGTATGTATCGCGGTAATAGCTTCGAGGTGCAATGCCTTTTGCATGCCTATTTGCTTCATCTTTTCGGCCGCGTGCCTGTTTAAAAAGGCCGGTAGCTTTTTTTCAAATGCTTTAGCATCTGAACCCGGGCGCAGCCTTACATAAGAGAATAGAAAATTGTTACCCGCCCATTCGGGGTCGTTGGCAATTGAAACACCTGTGCCACCGCTTTTCATGCTGATAAACATGTTACCCTCGAGGTGCGATTTGCCGAGACTTTCGTCAACCACACCTGTTACTTTAAAGTCATGCTGGCCCCACTGGTCGTTAATGTTTATTAATTTACCAATTGCACTTTGGCCGCCGAAAAGTTTTATAGCTGTATGCTTCAGCAATACGATCGAGTACGGTTCGTCCAAAGCGTGTTGCGCATGGCCTTCCACAAAATTATAATTCAGGACATCGAAAAATGTAGAATCTACATAAAATGCCCCTGTTTCATAAAACGATTTTTCTTTATAGCGCAATAAATGCTCTTTTGAGCCCAGCATATCGGTCTTTACTACCCGTGTATAGGTTTCCACCTCCGGAAAATCAATTTTCAATGCTGGCGCAATGGGTGGTGAGGAAGCTGCCCCATGGTGTTTATCACCGGTTAATACCAGGTCGGTGGTGATCCGGTAGGTATCTTTTGCATGTTTCTGATATTTATCATAGCTGTACTGATCTTGTACATACAACAATATATAAAGGCAGCACAGCGTGCCGGTGGCCAGGCCAAAAATATTGATGAAGCTGAAAGTTTTGTTTTTCAGCAAAAATCTCACTGCGGTTTTCAGATAACTTTTAATCATAGGTTAGTTATTAGTCGAAGTTTTAATGGGATTGGTTACATTTTAGTTTTTTTCTCTTTTTTCCTGTCATCTTCAATCAATAACCCGTGAAGAGTTGGCTAAGAAAATGCCAAATGTATAATTGTATAATTATCAAGTATTTACAATGATTTTACTGACCGTAATTTGTCCGCTTTTGATACAGTGTATGTACGTTTATGACTTTTTTCAAATTTTCGATATAATCTTATCATCCTTTCATCCGAGAAATCTTAGTCCTATATTAGTTTTTTCAAACCCACAGCTCATGAAGTATAAACTGTTAACCCTTATTTTACTCATCACCTCAACCGCTTTTGCCCAAACAGATGCAAGGCTTACAGCCCAATTACAGGATGCCATAAAAGGGTTTAACGGGCAGACGGGCGTATATGTACAAAACCTGAAAACCGGCAAAACGGCTGCCATTAATGCAGATACACTGTTCCCCACAGCCAGTATGATAAAAGTAAGCATACAATGCGGCTTGATGGATAAGATTGAAAAAGGCCAGCTGCAATACAACCAGAAAATTGTTTATCGCGACTCGCTGTTATACAAAGGCGAGGATATTTTAGGCTCATTTAAAGATGGTGACACCATTGAAATAAGCAAGGTAGCCATGCTGATGATCACCATGAGCGATAATACCGCCAGCTTGTGGCTCCAAAAACTGGTGGGCACCGACTATATAAACAACTGGCTTGATGCAAATGGATTTAAAATAATGCGCGATAATTCGAGGGCCACAGGCCGCGATGCCATGCATGCAAGATATGGCTGGGGCGTAACCACTCCTTACGAAATGTGTCGGCTGTTTACCATGATTAGTAACGGACAAGCCGTTAGCCCTGCTGCGAGCGAAAGAATGGTGCGCAATATGGGGCGGATATTTTGGGATAACTATGCCTTATCGCAAATACCGCCTTATATACATACCATATCAAAACAGGGGGCATTAAACGAATCGAAATCAGAAACTGTGCTGGTAAATGCCCCGCACGGCGATTATGTTTTCTCTATTATCACCAATCATAATAAAGACCAGCGCTGGGAGCAGGATAATGAGGCCGATGTATTGATCCGGAAGGTATCTGCGCTGCTATGGCATTATTACGAACCCAAAAGCAATTGGAAACCTGCGGAGGGAGTGGATAAGTTTATGAAGGATGAGTAGGGATTAGTGATCAGAAACTTGAGATTAGAGATTAAGAAAAGCCCGAAAGATGAAAAATTGAAAATAAAGGCCTGTTTAATGAGCCAATAAATTATGAGAAAATATACAATCTGCCTGATTGCTGTGATCGTCGTGCTTATTTTTACAAGCCGACTGTTCGCGCAACCTGCACCCGAGGGCAACTACTACACCTCTTTTGATGGCACAAAAATATATTACGAAGTAAAAGGCGCTGGTTACCCGGTGATCTTAATTCACGGATTTTCGGGTACAGGCCAGGGATGGAAAAGTTGTGCGGTGTACGGCGATCTGCTTAAAGCAGGCTATATGGTGGTTCTGATCGACCAGCGGGGCAACGGGCATTCGGATAAGCCGCATACTGACGCAGCTTACGCCAATGATGCTGAGGCGAAGGATATTATGGGCTTGATGGGCAACCTGGGCGTTAAACAGTACGATGCGGTAGGGTATTCGCGAGGCTCTATTATTACTTCGAGGCTTTTGGTGCTTGATAAACGGTTGCACAAAGCAATAATGGGTGGCATGGGCGATGCCTACACCAACCCCGAATGGCCAAGACGCGTTCATGCCTATCGCGCCTTAATGGGCGATACCACGCTGCATGATGTGGACGATATGATGAAATACATCCATAGCCAGCACCTTGATAACCTGGCTTTGGCGATGCAGCAAAAATACCAGCCATCAACCAGTGTAAGTGAGCTGGCGGCTGTACATATGCCGCTTTTAATTATACGCGGTACGGAAGACAAAGAAAATGGATCGGAAACAGGGCTAAATAAACTCATTCCGAATTCAAGCCTGGTGTACACGCCAGGGAACCATAATACTGCTATCCGCACCCCCGAATTTTCAGCCGCTGTGTTGAAATTCCTGGCTGATTAATTTCCTGTACCCCAGCCAAAAAAAACAGCTACGTTTCTGCTCTTTCAAGGGCAAAGGTTACTTATTATAGCCGTTTTCAAACAAATAGCAGGCTTTTTTATTTGTATAGGTAATGAGTAAGTTTTATTTCCTATTATTTTGTTGTTTGGTGCCTTGTTTGCTTAAAGCACAAACGCCGGTTGACACTACCAACAATGTAGATATTGACACAACCGGGCAGAAAGACCTGATTGATATAGCACATACACTTTTTAAATTTAAACATCGTAACCCCGTTGAAGAACAAAAACAAATCTATTTCTCTATTTTACCAATTTCGTCAAATGTGCCCGGCGCCAGCAAGGCACTGGTAACTTCTACAACAGCAGGTTTCTACCTTGGCGAAAGGAAAACCACTTATATTTCCAGCATTACTTTTGCCCCTTATTTTAATTTAAAGGGAAGGTATGGCTTGCCGATACACTCGAGCGTTTGGTTAAACAACAACACTTATAATATAGAAGGTGATACGCGATTTTTGGTATATCCGCAATACACATGGGGCCTGGGCGGCAACCAGCCTGAAAGCAATAAACTTTTAGTTAACTATGATTATATACGCTTTTACCAGAGCGCCCTTAAACGCATAACACCTTTTTTTTACGCAGGTATAGGCTATGACATGGATTATTATATAAACATCAATACCGGCAACAGCCCGGTGAGCCTTGGCGATTTTACTGGTTACAAATATGGCACAGCCACGGGAGTAAATTCTTTTTCATCGGGCCTTACATTTAATTTATTATATGATACAAGGCAAAATTCAATTAACCCTATCCCCGGCTCATTTGTGAATGTTATTTACAGGTATAATATGGGGGCTTTAGGAAGCGATAACAACGCGCAGTCGGTATATGTCGATGTGCGAAAATATGTTTCCTTAACAACGGAAGCATCTAAAAACCAACTGGCATTTTGGTTTTATTACTGGGGCGCATCAACCGGCACGCCTTATTTAAATTTGCCAAGCATCGGGAATGACCCTTACCAGCGCTCGGGGCGGGGAATTGAACAAAATAGGTACAGGGGGCAAAATCTGCTCTATTTTGAAACCGAATACCGGAAAGATATTACTAATGATGGGTTATTTGGCTTCGTTGTTTTTACAAATGTTAACTCGGCAAGCCAGGCCAATACTCATACCTTTAGTTCTCTGAATCCTGCCGGGGGGGCCGGATTGAGGGTGAAATTTAATAAAAAATCAAATACGAATGTGTGCATTGATTATGGTTTTAGTAAGGGCTTTTCAGACTTGAACTTAGCGTTGGGTGAAGCCTTTTAGCAATTAATTAATATTTTAATAACACTTTGACAATTGTAATTGTAATTTTATTGTTACAATTTTGCCATGTTTGTTTAGTGGAAAAAAGCCATAGTGCAGATACTATTTAGATAGCAGCATAACGTATCGTCATTAAAAACGGTGGAGATTTGATAAGCGAAGAAAAAAAGATATATCGTTGCCCAAAATGTAAACAGGAACTCGACACACGGGTCCGCAGAAGTTTTTTTGTCCGAAACTTTCTTTCATGGCTGCCCTTACGGAGATATAACTGCTTCCACTGCAAGCGAAAATTCCATGTTTTGAGTTAACTAATACTTGAAATCATTCGTATTATTATGCCCCCAATTTTTAAACTTAAAAATTTTGACTGCTTAATCGATAGAAATAACGTATTTTTAGCGGTACCCTGTAAACTAGTGATTTAACTTGACTAAAAAGATCAGAGCCGAGAAGTTATATTATTGTAAAAAATGCGGCGCCCCATTTCACTTTCGCTTACACCGGCCATGGCTGATTAAGCAGTTATCATTTTTATTCCCCGTAAGGCGATACTTTTGTGCCAAATGTAAATCGTCATCGTATGTACGCATTGAAAAAGAGTGAGGTCAGTTTGCAGTTTTGAGTTGGCAGTTGCCAGTTGCCACAGCTGGTGGGTTGTGCCTGCTGAGGCCGTACTTATTCAAAGTAAAACTTCCCACAGGGAACTACAGACCGTTCACTGCAAACTCCTAATAAAGCCCCTTATTATAACCTGCCATAAACTCCTTATAATCTTTGTTTACCTGTTTGGCATATTGAAGAGCATATTTAAGTATAGCATCCTGTGTCCCGGTTTCATGATAGTGTTGTCCATAAACGATCATTTCATCAGCAATAGCCGAACCTTGCCGACCGCTGCTGCGCAATTGTGCCGATGCTGTTAACACCGCCATATCATTTGTAACCAGGCCGAGGTCATCGTAACGGTCTTTTATCAGTTCGAAATTTATTTTATCCTGGGTAGGCTGCATTTGCTTCAACACATATGGTTCATCTTTAAAAATAACAGGCGTCAGCAACGCCGGCGATATATTTTGCATACGCGTCTGTATGGCAATAACCCGCTCTGCGTTTGATGCCCAGCCTGGCTGTTTAATTTTCACATAAGGCTGCAAGGACGAGGGCGAAGCATGTTTCATATCCAGCAGCAGGTATTTATTTCTTCTGACGGTGCTATGCAATAAAAATAAGTACCGTTTTACACCAACGCTCCCGGTACCCGCCAGCCTGAAAACGCTATCCTGCACTTTGTAGCCAAGTGGGCCGTAACAACCGGTTTTCAAAATATCGTCAACAACATGGGCAAGTTCGTTTTTTAGGCCCCCATCAATTTTAAAATGCCGGTCGTTAATAATCAATTCTGAAAATTTTCCTTTTTTCAGGATTGCACATTTTTTAAGTATTTCCTTTAGTTTGCGTTTTTCAACAGTTCTCAAAAATGTATTTACTATACCTTTTGCCGTACGCGGGTCAATACTTACTGCTTTCCCAGCTTTTAAAGTTGAAGAATAGTTTTCCAAAAACAGTTTCGCTATTTTTATGGCCTCTTCCTGTTTAAGCGCCAGGCTATCGAATGCTATAAAAATGCTGGTTACCATACGTACAATTTCCCAGGCAGCTGGCGCCAGCATGGCTTCATCAAAATCGTTCAGGTCGAAATATTCCTGGTGGTCGTCCCCTTTAAAGCTGCCAAAATTCTCCAGGTGAAGGTCGCCGCAAACCCAAACCGTCGGTGATGGCGGTAACGGGGCCGCCGCAGCCAGGTCCTGATAAAATAAGTGGCAGGTACCCCGGTAAAAGCTAAATACATTTAACGACATAGCTTTGTATTTTAACTTTAAAATATCAGGCAGCCTGTTTTTATTAAATGCGGTTAACCGGTCGTAAATGGTGGGTTGGTTATTGGTCATTGTGTTATTGGTCATTAGTCATTGCATCAGGGTTATTGATTTGATGATTTTGTTTTAAATCGCTCTAATCCCCAACCCTTCCAAAACTGGTCATCAAAATATTGCCGAAATTTACTAAATTCCATCTAATGACTAATTACCAATGATAACTCGTTATCGATCTTTTTGTTCCATCGTTCTTGTTCAGCCTGGTCAGCACCATGGCGGGTTTCGTCATCATATTGTTTTTGTAGGGCATCCATTTCGCGATAGGCATCAAGGTAATCAACATTAATTATCCCTTCGAAATTGGTGGTGGTGAGATTTTCAACTTTTAGCTTCTGTTCAAAGTGTTCGGCTGCTATTTTGGCAATGTCAAAATGCCTTTGTTCATGGTTAAGAGTGTAATCGTTCATGCTGCCATTCCTAACCCACGCAGCGCTTTTAGGCAAACTTACTTTTATTGCAAGGCCGACATTAATAACCCCGTTTGTAACGTCAGTACGTTCATCATAACCAATGGAGGGGAAAACTTCGGCATCGTACCTGCTATTGGGTATTTTTGATTTAAAGTCATCCCAGGTCAGTAGCCGTTTGGCCGAATAATAAATGCTGTCGCCTTCCGGTTTCTCCATATAATCAGTAAAGGTTATTTTTAAGAATTTTGCAAGTAAGATGTTGGTGCCCGCCTGCCTGTTCATCCATATATTTAAATATACTAGCCCGTTTTCGAGCATATGCCGCAATGTCGGTTCAATATCTTGCGGCGGGCCGGGGGAGCGGGTATAAGTTATATTGTCGTTATAATCAACCAAGTGCAGCATTTCATCATCGTCATGCTGCAGGCTAAATTCCATAACTGCAATGGCATGGCCCTCGACAAGGCCGTTTGCCAAAGCAATTTCAGTCACCATAAATTTTTTCAAGCCTATAGTTATTGGACGTAATTCATTGTTGCGCTGTAAATTATGCCCGATAAACCCTTTTATAGCTACCAGGCAGCCGCCCTGCAGGTCGACGGCGTATTTTTCGGGTTGGTTTGCTGTTTTTGCGGGAGATACCAGCCAGGCAACGGCGCTGCGGTCACTGCGTTCGTCGGTGACGTTGGCTATGTAAAATTCTTTTGGGGCAACTGGCACTAACTCATCATGCAAAATGATGGTCGCTTTTTGTTGTGCAGCCATGCTGAAACCCGAAAACCCATGGGAAATGAATAGCAACAGAAGAAGAAATTTGCTTCGGATTTTCATGAAATGTAAAAATACAAACGTTGAGTTCTTACACAATATTTTGAAGATGAGGGTTATGTTTTTAAAAACCCAGGTAGAGATCGATGCGCCGCGTCTCCAATGAAGGATATTCTTTAATAGGCTTTCCCCACAACTCAAAAGTTTTCCACATCTATACCACTCAATATTTATCGCCCGTTAAAAATAATGTTCTCCACATAGTGTGAATTACTATTGTGGAAATCGTTTTTAGCGTTTCGCTATTTTCGCAAATCGTTAGTTTGCTACTTATGACCAAACATAAATACATCGCGTTCCTTTTTTCGATATTTTTTGTCCTCACTGTACACGCCCAGCAAAACCCTTCGTTCCAGGTTTATAATACATACCATGACGCTACCGACCTGCTTAGCAAAGGCCTGTATGTTGCCGCTGCCGAGCAGTTTCGACTGGTTGAAAAATCAAGGCTTCAAACCAGTACGCAGCCCAAGTTCGAATCGGAATTATCACTACTAAAAGAAAACTCGCAATATTATGAGGCGCTATGCGCCCTTGAATTAGGGAATGACGACGCCGAAAGCATGTTCCTGAAGTTTATTAAAGACCACCCCGAAAACCCGCTTACCAAGCTGGCCATTTTCCAGATCGGGCGGTCGTACTCAAAACAGGAAAAATATGCAGAGGCTTTGACCTGGTTTGATAAGATAGAGGCCGACAACTTAAGCGGCAGCGAAAATATTGAATACAAGTTTCGCAAAGGATATGCCTATTTCGCTACTAACGACTATAAAAATGCACAGGAGCTATTTAGCGAGGTAAAAGGCAGGCGCTCGCCGTTTACAGACGACGCTACCTATTATTTTGCCTATATAGCTTATTTAAATAAAGATTATCACCTGGCGCTGGCGAACTTTCAGCGCTTAAAAAACTCAAAGAAATACGAAAGCAGTTACCCGTATTATATAACAGCAGTTTATTTTTTGGATAACAGGTATGATGATGTTATAAATTATGCCATCCCCATAATAAACAGCACGCATCAGCAAAATGAAAAAGAGATGCTGCGTATTATAGGTGCATCTTATTTTGCTAAAGCGGATTACCCCAACGCGGCTAAATATTACGGTCGCTATGCCGATGAAGACCTTGGCCGAACCCAAAATACCCAGGACAGCTACCAGATGGGCTATACCTATTATAAAATTGGCAACTACCCGAAAGCTGCAACAGAGCTGGAAAAGCTACAGCAGGCAAATGATGTTTACAGCCAGAACGGGGACTACATATTAGGCGATGTTTTCCTGAAAATGCAAAACAAGCAAAGCGCCCGCAATGCCTATTTCGCGGCCTCGAAACTTGATTTTGACAAGCAATTACAGGAAGACGCTTTGTACCAGTACGCAAAATTATCGTACGAGCTTGATTTTAATACCCAGGCGCTTGATGCTACAAGGTTATACCTTAAAAATTATCCCCGCGCAAAACGTAATGACGAGGTAAAGACTTTATTAGGCGAGGAACTGTTAAACTCACATAACTATGCCGAGGCAGTTGAAATTCTGGAGCCTATCCCTAATAAAACACCAAGCGCACAACTTGCCTATCAAAAAGTTACCTATTACCGCGGCTTAGAGTTTTACAACGAACGCGCTTTTGAAAATGCCATTGGTATATTTCTGCGCTCGCTCAGGAACTCCGTCGATGCCCACGTTGAGGCCTTAACTACGTATTGGATGGCCGAGTCGATGTACGAGGTGCGGAAGTACAAGGAATCGGTTGAAACATTTGAGAAGTTTTTAGACCTGCCCGAGGCGCCGAACACCCCGGTTTATAATTATGCCAATTACGGGTTGGCCTATGCAGCTTTCGGTGATGAACAGTATAGAAAGGCCGCCAGCTATTTCCAGAAGTTTTTGGCAGGGGATGAAACTGACGCCAGTACAATAAACGATGCTGTAACAAGGCTGGGCGACAGCTATTTTGTTTTGAAGAATTACAGCAAGGCGCTTGAATATTATAACCGGATTATTGAGCAACACAGCCCGGGCGAAGATTATGCTTTGTTTCAGCGTGGTATGATACAGGGTTTGCAGGACCTGCCGGATAACAAGATCAATACTTTGAATGATGTGCTAAGCAAGTTCCCTAAATCCGATTATGCCGATGATGCCTCGTTCGAGATAGCTTATACCTATTATCTGAAAAACGACAGCCTGAAAGCAAAAAGCGGCATGCTGGATATGATACAAAAATATCCTACCAGCAGTTACGTACCAAGGGCCCTGGTTACTATAGGGCTTATAGATTATAATGGCGGTAATGATGACCTGGCCATTGAATCGTTTAAACGCGTGGTGCAGGATTATTCATCAACCGATGAAGCAAAACAGGCGCTAAAACAAATCGAGAAAATATATACCGATAAAGGCGACGCGCAAACCTTTATAAATTATGCCGCCACGGTACCGATAGCTAATTACACGGCAGCCGACCAGGAAAATATAATGTACACGGCAGCCAACAACCTTTATTTACGAGGTGACTGGCAAGGCACAGTTGGGGCGGTGAATGCTTATTTCGATAAGTTCCCGACAAAACCTATTTATGATAAACAGGCCAGGTTTATACGGGCGCAAAGTTTGGTAAACCTCAACCGGTCGGAGGAAGCCATTGTTGATTATAATGTGATATTGAATGATTGGACAAGCACTTATACCGAGCAATCATTGATCGCCATGTCAAAGTTGTACATCGGGCAGAAAAAATATAATGAGGCGGTAGTTTTCCTGAAAAAATTGGAGACCAATTCGGAATATAAAGCTGACTATACTTTCGCTATAAATAACCTGCTCCTTTGCTATGCGCAGATGGAGATGCCTGATGACGCCATTAATTATGTAAAACTGGTGAGGGATAATGAAAAATCATCGCAGGAAGACAAATTTAAAACCGGTTTATATGGCGGGCTTGCCTACCTGCAAAAAGGGGATACGACCACCGCTGTTAAAGAATTTGAATACACGGTAACCAATACAAAAACCGTTGCCGCTGCCGAAGCGAAATACAACATTGCCAGGGTTGAGTATTTGAAAGGCCATTACAAAGCATCCCAAAAAACATGTTTTGACCTGGTAAAAGACTTGCCGAACTATGATTACTGGGTAACGAAAACGTTTATTTTATTAGGCGATAATTATGTAGGGTTAAAAGATAGCTTCCAGGCAAAAGCTACGCTGCAAAGTGTGATTGATAACTATAAAGGTGATGATGACATTTTACCTGAGGCCAAACGAAAGCTTGACCAGTTATCGCCACAGGATAAAACGGAAGCCAAGCCTGATAGTACTAATGTAAAGAAACCGGATAACAAAGAATAACCAGGAGACGAGCAATGAAAGTTAAATATATATATCCGCTGCTTACCTTAGTATTTGCTTTATGCTTTGTTTATGCCGGCGCGCAAACACCCCATAAAGGCAAAAAGCCCGCAGCAAAAGCGGTGAAAACAGCAAAGAAAAAAACGGGCAAGCCTGCAAAGGCCAAACCAACAATAGCACAGCAAAAAACAAATGCCAAAAGTCTTGGTGAAGCGGTATCGAAAGTAAAGGTTGATACTACTAAAAAAATGAACCCAAATGGCGGTAGTTTATCTGAAGAGATCGTTGTTACAACGGCTTATAAACCTGTACTTGCCGATGCTGTTAAAATACGCATTAACCCGGATCTGGAGGATAAAACGCCATTTAAAGCGCCATTAACTTATTTCCCGATAGATAAGCGCCTGGAGCTGAATACGGCTATTAAACCGCTCAGCGCCATGAAAAGGCCTGCCGAACGCGACTCGGATCTGGCCAATAATTATATAAAACTTGGGTTGGGCAACTTAAAGACAACATACGGCGAGGCTTATTTTGATAACGGCCGCGACCAGGCTTTGCAGGTTGGCGGTTATATAAAGCATTTTGCTCAGGACGGCACTTTGCTTGATCAAAACTCAAGTAAGGAACAGGCCGGGGTATTTGGCAAAAGTATAGGCGAAGTAAACTCATTAAGCGGGCGTATAGATTATAACTACAGCAGCAATTATTTTTATGGGTACGATCAGCTGAACCCGCCGCCAAGCCTGATGGTTAACAAGCAGCATTTCAGCACCATTGGCGCCGAAGGTGAACTTGCCAAAAACTATGAGGACGTTCCGAATGATTTTACTTATGCCTTTAAACTGAAAGCCTACAAGTTTAGTGATGCCTACCAGGCGCAGGAAAGTAATGTGGTGTTATCGGGTTTTTTAAATGAGACCATTCACCAGTTTTATGCGGGTGTGAGCGGCTCGCTTGATTTCAGCACACAAAAGGATAGCCTTTACAATTATAATAATAGCCTGATCAGGGCCAATCCTTATATAAAATTCCAGGGGGATAATTATAAAATTGATGCCGGGATAAACATTGTCGACCAGTTTGGTTACACATCATCCCTTCATATTTTTCCGGCCGTAAGGCTGGAGTTCCAGGTAGTGCCGAAATATGTGCGGCTGTTTGTTGAGGCAAAAGGCGATGTAAACAAATCATCCCTGCTTGATTTTTATAGCACCAACCCTTTCCTTGGCCAGGATGTAAATATCAAAAACTCAGTTGACCAGTTGGACCTTGCAGCAGGCTTAAAAGGAACAATAGCGCCGGGGTTGGGCTTTAAAGTAACTGTTTTCCGCAACCAGGTAAAAGATATGCCGCTGTTTGTAAGCAACTTCAATTTTGCCCAGGGATACAACAGGTTCCAGGTGATATATGATGATGGTACGGCAAAAGTTAGCGGTTTAACCGGCGAACTTGATTATAAGGCATCGGAAGATGTGGATATTTTCGGGAGGGTTGAGTTTAAAGATTACCAGATGTCCACCGCCGCTATACAGCCCTGGAACCTGCCCAAGTTTAAGCTGACAAGCGGTACCATATTGCACATCAGCGATAAGGTGGATATTAAAGGCACGCTGCTGATCCGTGGCTCGGCGCTTGACCCCAATCCGATAAAAGCGGGCAGTACAACGCCTACTACTATAAGCTCATTTGTTGACCTTAGCGGCGGCGTTGAATACAAGGCCACTAAACGAATATCTGTTTTTGTTAATGTAAATAATCTTTTAAACGGCTCAAATCAAACCTGGCTATATTATCCTGACTATGGATTTAATATATTTGGCGGCGTTGGGTTTGCTTTTTAAGGATTTTTTTAAAAAATAATAAACCGTACTTTTAGCCCAAATGAACTTAGCTGATTATTTAAGCGAACTATTAGGACAGCACGATGCAGTAAGCGTGCCTGGCCTGGGCTATTTTGTGCGGGAGCGTGTAAATGCTTATTATAACGATAAGGAGGGTAAATTTTATCCTCCGCACCACCAGGTGAAATTTGTGCCGCAGCCAAATGACGAAGACGATACTTTTACACAGTACGTAGCTGATAAAAAAAATATTTCGCTGGCCTCATCAAAATATTTTGCCGAAAAATTTATTACCAAATTAAGGGAGGATGCCGCCACCGGGAAATATTTATTTGCCGACCTGGGCTTGTTTTATACGGAGCAGGGGCAGCTTAAATTTAAACCGAACGATAAAATACCTGATGATCCGGCATTTTACGGTTATCCAATGCTCAACACCTATAAATTAGGCCAGCCCTTATTCCCCGAGACACCAAAACCGGTATTTGCTGGCGCCCCTGCATCGGCCCCGGCGCCTGCCACCCCACAGGCACAGGTTGAAACACCCGCACGTACAATACCCCGCCAGCCTTATTACGAAGAGGAAACAGAACGTAAAAGAGGGATGAGCGTTTGGCTTATCGTATTAATAGCGGTAGCCGGCTTTGCACTCGCTGTATTTGGTGTTTATAAATTTTACCCCTCGGCTTTTGATCGGGTTAAGGACACATTTAATAAAATTACCCACAGCGCCGCGGCTGCCACCGGTAAAGCAAAACACGCGGCTAAAACTGATACTACAAAGAAAGCAGATTCGTTAAAGGATACGGCAACAGTTATTACCCCGGTAACCACAGTTGATTCAACTGCTGAATCGCATTTTGAAATAATAACAAACGAGTGCCGCAGTCGTTCGGTGGCCGAAACGGCTGTCAAAATGTTAAAAGACAGAGGTGTAAATGCAAGGATATTAACCCTTGGTGAGATGCCCGGGCCGCTTATAAAAGTATCTGCCGGCAGTTTTCATACGATGGTCGAAGCCCAGTCCAAAATGAATGAATTACAAAACCAAGGAAAGATCAAATCAGATTCGTACACAATAGAAATTAAACCCCGGCAATGACATTATTATTCTTCCAGACAGTAGATACAGCACATAAAATAATTGATTCGGTAAAAACTGCGGGTCAGCAATTGGCACCTATTCCATCAGAAGAACTGCACTTCGGCGACCTGCTGGTAAAAGGCGGGGTGGTAATGATCCCCATCGGTATTTTGGCGGTGTTGGGGCTGGTAATATTTTTTGAACGTTATTTTACCATCCGCAAGGCTTCAAAGGATGAATCGAGCCTGCTGGTACAAGTGCGTGCGAGTATTTTAAGCGGTAACCTTGAATCAGCAAAAGCAATTTGCCGCAACAGCAATAGCCCGCTTGGCCGTATGCTGCAAAAAGGGTTGTTACGCATAGGCCGCCCCATAAAAGATATTGAAGGCGCCATTGAAAACGTGGGCAAGCTTGAAGTAGCCAAACTGGAAAAAAACATTGGCATATTAGGTATTGTTGCTGGTATAGCCCCGATGTTTGGTTTTTTGGGTACGATTGCGGGCGTTATCAAAATTTTTTATGATATATCAAAGACAGATAATATCAGTATGGGCGTTATATCAGGTGGTCTGTACGTAAAAATGGTAACATCCGCAGCGGGGCTGTTTGTGGGTATCATTGCCTATGTTGGGTACCATATTTTAAATATGATGGTTGATAAGATCATATTAAGATTAGAGACTGATGCTATTGAGTTTATTGACCTGTTAGAAGAACCAAGCAAATGAACTTAAGAAAACGAAAAAGAGGGGTTTCGGCCGAGGTGCATACATCGGCCATGAACGACATCATGTTTTTCCTGCTTTTGTTTTTCCTCATCGCATCAACGGTGACCAACCCTAACGTGATCAAGCTTTTGCTGCCCAAATCCTCTTCAGGCAAATCGGTATCAAAAAAAACGATAGTAGTTTCGGTCACCAAAGACCTTAAATATTTTGTCGACCGCAAGCCGGTTACCGTAGCCGAATTGCCTGCTAAGCTGGCCAGCTATAAGCCCCTTGCAACAAACCTTACCATTGTTTTGTATGTTGATAAAACGGTAGCGATACAGGATGTGGTAGAGATAATGGATATATCCCAAAAACTGAATATAAAACTGGTACTGGCAACGGAACCGAAATAGATCATAGTTGATAGCTCATAGTTCATAGCAGAAAAACTATGGGCTATGAGCCATGAGCTATGAACCATGAACTAAAATGGATTATCAGGAGGAAAATAATTATCCCAAAGCGTTTTTAGCAACAGGCCTTATACTTGCTGCTATGATTGCTTTGTGCTATTTTATTGTTTTCCAGGACCCGCCGGTGCAGATAGATGGGGCAGGGGGCATACTGGTAAATTATGGTACTACAGATGAAGGCATGGGAAAAGATATCTCCAGCACTGATGAACCGTCTGTATCGCCGAAGGCAAACCATACACAACCCAATAAGGTAACCCAGGCACAGCCAACCGACCAAAAAACGCAGGTAAACAGCGATAACAAAGTTGTTACCCAGAATACAGAAGACGCTCCCGAAGTTGCAGCCAATGCAAAAAAAACAACCCAAAACGTTGCCCCGACACCTGCAAAGCCGGTAAAAAAAGAGGTTGTTAACCAAAATGCGTTATATAAAGGCGCAGCCAAAACGGGCGCGGGCGCAGGCGATGGTACAACCACAACTCCCGGCAACCAGGGAAGTAAAAATGGTTCGCCGCTCGCTGATAATTATGGGCAGGGGGGTACTGGCAATGGCGTACGCGGCACACAATGGAGCTTTGTTAATATGCCCGATGTAAAAAACACCAGTCGCATGCAAGGCACGGTGGTTGTTGATATAACCATTGATGCAAATGGCAATATTATAGAAGCCCAGCAAGACCGCAAAACCAGGATGGGCGACCTCGACCTCATCAACAGGTGTATAAATGCCGTTAAAAACTCAAAGCTAACTTCAGCAACCGCCGGCGCAGGTAATCAAAAAGGGCAGGTGGTGTTTAAATTTGATGTGGATTGATTTTTTAGTCCGTAGCTCATAGTCCATAGACTATAGTCATTAGTTTACCGATAATTAAAAGATTATCTATTTTTGCCATGGTCTATGGACTATTGACCATGGACTACAACTATGAACTACGAGCAAACCGTCCAATACCTTTTCAGTCAATTACCCGTATTTACCCGTGTAGGCCAATCAGCTTACAAGGCCAATCTTGATAATACCATTGAACTTTGCGCGCGGCTTGATAACCCGCAGCATAAATTTAAGAGCGTACATATTGGTGGTACCAACGGCAAGGGCTCAACCTCGCATATGCTGGCGGCTGTATTGCAAACGGCGGGCTATAAAACCGGTTTATATACTTCGCCGCATTTAAAAGATTTCCGCGAGCGCATCCGCATCAACGGCGCTATGATAAGTGAACAGGAAGTTGTTGATTTTGTTGCTGCCCATAGGACTGATTTTGATGAGATACAGCCTTCCTTTTTTGAAATGACTGTTGGCCTGGCATTTGATATCTTCGCAAAACAAAAAGTTGATATTGCCATCATTGAAGTCGGCCTGGGCGGGAGATTGGATTCAACTAATATCATTACCCCACTGGTATCGGTCATCACCAACATTGGCTGGGACCACATGAATATTTTAGGCGATACACTGCAATTAATAGCCGCCGAAAAAGCCGGGATCATTAAGTCGGGTATCCCTGTTATAATAGGGGAACATCAGCCCGAAGTCGCTGATATTTTTATCGCCAAAGCAAAGCAGGAGGGAAGCGGGATTTCTTTTGCATCGGAGTTGAAGTCTGAAGTCGGAAGTCAGAAGTCTGAAGTCGGAGGTAAAGAATTTTTGGATGTTGCAATTAAGCAAACTTCAGACTTAGGACTTAAGACTTTAGACTTAAGACTTGATCTCACCGGGACCTACCAGCTTAAAAATTTAAAAACCGTTATAAGTGCAGTAGAGGAACTCCGTTCGCAGGGCTTTAATATAAGCGACGGAGATTTAAAAACAGCGTTAAGCCAGGTTAAAACCTTAACCGGTTTACATGGCCGCTGGGACACATTAAGCAACCACCCTTTAACTATTTGCGATACCGGGCATAATCCCGAAGGCATACAAGAGGTGCTGCAAAACATCGCATCGGTATCTTATGATAAACTTCATTTTGTGATCGGCGTAGTTAATGATAAGGATTTAAGTAAGATACTCGCGATGCTGCCCACAAATGCCATCTATTATTTTTGCAAGCCTGATATTCCGCGTGGGTTGGAGGCCGAAAGCTTAAAGGTAAAAGCTGAAAGCTTTGGCTTGAGTGGTGAGGTGTATCCATCAGTTAAAGAAGCATTATTCGCAGCACAACAAAATGCGGGCGAACATGACCTGGTTTTTGTTGGCGGCAGCACTTTTGTGGTGGCCGAGGTGGTTTGATCAGGATTTATGTAAGTAAAAATTCTGTTCGCATTATAAATTTCCACTTCCAGTAATTAAAAAATTCTATTTTTACTCCCATAAAATCCAAAACTCAACAACTCTTTATGACCTACATTCCCTCACCAGAAAGATATAAAAATATGCAATACCGCCGTTGCGGTAAAAGCGGCATAAAATTACCGGCGGTTTCGCTGGGTTTATGGCATAATTTCGGCCATGTAGATGTGGCCGAAAATTTCCGCAAAATTTTACACCTTGCTTTTGATAGCGGCATCACCCATTTCGACCTTGCAAATAATTACGGCCCGCCGCCGGGATCAGCCGAAGAAAACTTTGGCCGCCTGCTTGCCGAAGATTTTCATGGCTACCGCGATGAACTGATCATATCAAGCAAAGCAGGATATTTGATGTGGGACGGGCCTTACGGCGAATGGGGTTCAAAAAAATATTTGGTATCAAGCCTCGATCAAAGCCTTAAAAGGATGCGGCTGGAGTATGTTGATATTTTTTATCACCACCGCCCTGATCCTGATACTCCATTGGAAGAAACCATGGGCGCGCTTGATTTGATCGTTCGCCAGGGAAAAGCTTTGTATGCAGGGATATCAAACTATCCGGCCGATGAAGCTGACAAAGCAATTGCTATTTTGAAAAGGCTGGGTACACCATGTTTGATCCATCAGCCAAAATATTCCATGTTCGAGCGTTGGGTTGAAGGCGGATTATTAGATGTTTTGGAAAAAGACGGCGTAGGTTGTATTCCATTTTCGCCTTTGGCACAAGGCTTACTAACCAACAAATACCTGCATGGTATCCCTGAAGATTCAAGGGCAGCAAAATCAACTGGTTTCTTGCAAAAAGACCAGGTTACTGACGAAAGGGTAAGCCAGATAAAACAATTGAATGATTTAGCCTTGCAACGCGGGCAAACGCTTGCCCAAATGGCATTGTCGTGGTTATTAAAAGATGACCGGATAACATCGGTATTGATCGGCGCCAGCCGCCCCGAGCAACTGGCCGATTCACTAAAATGTTTAGATAATATCGTGTTTTCGGCAGAAGAACTGGCGAAGATAGAGGCAATATTGAAATAGGTAAGGAGAGTCAAGAGCCAAGAAGCAAGAACCAAGGGGGGCAGGGCGAACGATAGCCGTCTCTGAAGTTTCTTGCTTCTTGGTTCTTGCTTCTTGGCTCTTAACTCTTAGAAATGAACAACATAAACTGGGGCATCATCGGCTGCGGCAACGTAACCGAAAAAAAAAGCGGCCCTGCCTTTAATAATATACCCGGCAGTAAACTGGTTGCCGTAATGCGTCGTGATGCGGAAAAGGCTGCTGATTACGCCAAACGGCACGGTGTTGGTAAATGGTATGGCGATGCAGAGTTGCTGATGAACGATGCTGAAATAAACTCGGTATCTATTGCTACCCCGCCGGCTTATCATCTTGAATATGCAATTGCCGGCTTGAAAAAAGGTTTGAATGTATACGTAGAAAAACCGGTAACGCGCAATGCGGACGAGGCCAGGCAAATGGCAGAAGCCGTTAAGCAAACCAATGGCCGCCTCACTGTGGCCCATTATCGCCGTGCGTTGCCCATGTTTTTAAAGGTAAAGGAGTTACTGGGAAACGGAACCATAGGCGAAGTTAGAACGGTACAAATAAGGATGTGGAAGACATTACAACCCGACCTTGTCGCTAACTCGGAAACCAACTGGCGTGTACGGCCTGAATTGTCAGGCGGCGGCTATTTCCACGATCTTGCACCCCACCAACTCGACCTTATGCTCTTTTATTTTGGGGCACCAGAAAAATATCATGGCTTTTCGATAAACCAATCGGGCTTAACACCTGCTGACGACCATGTTTGCGGTGAAATACTTTTTAAAAACAAAGTGGTGGTTAATGGCTCGTGGAGTTTTAATGTTGCCAAAAGCGAGGCAACTGATATGTGTGAGATCATCGGCACCAAAGGAAAGATTACCTTTCCTTTTTTCGGCACCTTCATCAACTGGAAAAACGAAACAGAAGAAGAAACGCTGAATTTCGTGCATCCGCAGCATATCCAGCAGCCCATGATAGGCAAGATAGTGGCTTACTTTAGCGGTGAAGGGCCAAACCCCTGCTCAATTGATGAGGCTGTAGTATTGATGGATATTATGGATGCGTTTACCTGTCGTTGAAACTTCCGAAGTTTGATTCCCTTTGTTATTTCTTCTTTGGCACCTTCGCACCTTCTTTCCGCGCCTCAGATAATCCTATCGCAACAGCCTGTTTTCTGCTGGTGACTTTTTTACCGCTGCTGCTTTTTAGTTCGCCTTCTTTCATTTCGTGCATAACTTCATGCACTTTTTCCTGTGCTTTTTCTGAATATTTTGCCATAATGTTTTTTCTTTCGGTGGATGATATACCATCAAGCAAATTTTCTGCCAGAATTATGGTAAACATTCACGCTCACAATTTTCTAATAAAAAAATATTGTGATACATTATTTCTTATCTTCAAACCAATAAATTTTGGCACCCAAACTTTAAAATAAGGAATATGCGGGTAAAAAAAACAATTGCACCCTTTTACGAAAGGCTTTCGTTAACTCTTTTTGGTCTTCTTGCCTTAGGCTACCTTGTGATTTTGGCCAAAGAAGTGCTCGATCCTTTGATCTTCGGCTTTTTATTTGCCATATTGCTCTTGCCAATAGCTAACTTCCTGGAAAAGAGACTGAGGTTGCCACGTGCTTTGTCCTCATTGGCATCCATACTGCTGTTAATCGCCTTCGTCAGCGGTATTTTATACCTCGTAGGTTCACAAATATCAGGGCTCGCCAGCGATTGGCCGCAACTTAAAAGCCAGGTTAACCAATCATTTAACGACTTATCGGAATGGGCGCAGCATGCCTTTCATATCAATGCCAGTAAAGAGATGGGCTATGTTAACGATACTACTAAAAAGTTGGTTGCTTCTGGCGGCAATGTGCTGGGCGCAACCTTCGGGGCAATATCGTCGCTAATGCTGTTTTATGTATTTATACTCATCTTTACCTTTTTCATATTGTTATACAGGCGATTGCTGCTGCACTTTATAGTATGGGTTTTTAGCGACGAGCATACTGCAACCGTACATGATATTGTCAGCAATATTCAAAGCATATTAAGGCAATATATACTCGGCCTGTTACTCGAAATGATTGTAGTTGCAAGTTTAGCATGTGCCGCGTTCTGGATGGTTGGCGCTAAATACGCGGTGCTTTTGGGTATTATAGTAGGTTTGTTTAACCTTATACCTTACCTGGGAATTTTTACTGCGCTTTTTTTAAGCACTTTGATCACCTTTGCTACGGGCAGTGTAAGGGATGCAATGCTTGTTGCAGGCAGCGTGCTAATTATCCATGTGATCGACTCCAATTTTTTATTGCCCACCATCGTTGGTTCAAAGGTAAAACTCAATGCATTGATTACTTTTTTGGGTATTATAATGGGCGAAATGATATGGGGTTTATCTGGTATGTTTTTATCAATACCCATTATGGCTATTTTGAAAATTATTTTCGACCGTGTCGACAGCCTTAAACCATGGGGCTATTTATTAGGCGGCGGTCACGAAGAAAAAAAATCGAAAATAAAAAAGATGAAACCCACAACAGTTGATAAAGCGTAGGAGAGGAAGTTTACGAATTACGATTTACGAATTACGATTTGTTTGATCGGTTAATTACGGTTTTCTTTAATATTGTTTAATTTACGAGGCATTAAAAACTGCGTATACTAACCATAACGAAAGAAGAACTTTTATCAATAAATTAAAAATAGTTGACGAAGAGTTAGCTGAGACGTTGTTCTTTTTAGAACTGCTGGTCGAATTAAATCCTGAATTAAAACCGGAAATTGACATTATTTATAAAGAGGGGAACGAACTTCTTTCTATTATTGTCGCTGCGATAATTACTTTACGTGGAAATTGATCAACCCATTCACAAATAGTAATTCGTAAATCGTAATTCGTAAATCATTCATGATGATACGGCTCCCCCTTTAAAATGGTAAAAGCCCGGTATAACTGTTCCACAAAAAACAGGCGTACCATTTGATGCGAAAACGTCATGGCCGATAGAGATAGTTTATCATTAGCGCGTTCATAAACCGATTGATCGAAACCATAAGGGCCACCAACCACAAATACCAGGTTTGATATAGAGCCGAGCGCTTTTTTATCAATATAAGCTGCAAACTGCGTTGATGACAGCTCCATGCCATTTTCATCCAGTAGTATCACATGATCGAGCGGCAATATTTTTTTAAGGATCAGTTCAGCTTCTTTTGCTTTTTGCTGTTCGCGGGTTAATGCTTTGGTGTTTTTTAGCTCGTCAATTTCGATTATAAAAAGTCGGGTATAATGTTTTAAACGGTTGACATACTTTTCTATACCTTCTTTTAAATAAGCATCTTCGGTTTTGCCAACGGTTATAAAAGTGATCTTCATTGTGTTATATGGTTGTTGAAATGTTGCAAAGTTGCAATGTTGAAATGTTATTGTAAAGATGATGAAATGTTATAAGGTTGTAAGGTTGAAACCTTATGTTTGACCATAACTTGTTGCAGCTTATTACAAACCAAAACGACATTGCAACTTTACAACATTTCAACCTTACAACAAATAAATGGAACAGGATATTATTAACGATTATGAACAAAGGGCGGCGCTTGCCGGGCAACAGGCAGATGATTTTAAAAAGCAGGCAAATACCTATTCGCTGTTGCGGCTCGGGGTTTTTGCCCTCATTATTTTAGCCGTATGCATAGCTATTAGTCAGGATAATTTTACCATCCTGGCCATATCTTTTGTCGTTTTGCTTTTTTGTTTTGCCTGGCTCGTATCGCGCCAGGCTATTTTTGAAAGGCAGAAACGCTATTTTCAGGATCTTAAAAAAGTTAACGAGAACGAGATTGGTAGTATATTAAATTATGAAAATATATACAATAACGGTAACAGGTTTAGCGACGAGAAACATCATTACAGCGCCGACCTTGATATTTTTGGAACATCGTCACTGTTTCAATTGATAAACCGCGCCGCTACCTCAACAGGTGTTGTTAAACTTGCTGCCTGGCTTGGTGCTGCATCAACCAAGGATACCATTGAACTGAAACAGGACGCAGTAAAAGAATTAGCCGCAAAAAACAACTGGAAACTGGAACTGCAAGCGCTGTTGCTGTTTGCCAATATCGAAGATATAAACCAATTGCAAAAGCTTTTTAAATACCTGTATATCCCTTTAAATCTTCCCGGCGAGAGGTGGTTAAGCAAATACGTGAAGGTGGCGCCATTTATTTTGCTGGCAGCTATTTTGCTGGCTTATTTTTATCCGATTACCAAGTTAATAGCAATATTTATAGGCATGGGCAATTTAGGCATCGTATTTTCAAGGGCCGTATATATTAAAAAAACGGATCTTATAGCCGGAAAGATAGGGGATGCCTTAAACAATTATGCTATCGTTTTCGAAAAAATTGAAAAAGAGCAATGGCAATCGGCTTACAGCAACAACCTTGTTAAAGTTTTGAAAGATGGGAATATGTCCGCAAAGATCAAGGAACTTTCCAGCTTAATTAATAAGCTTAATTACCATCTTAATATAATCGTAGGGTTTATTCTAAACCTGTTTCTGCTTTGGGATATCCGCCAGATCATCGCCATAGAGAACTGGAAGCGCGAAAACCAGGAAACCCTTGAGGCCGCTTTTGATGTGATAGGCGAATTTGAGGCGTTGATAAGCCTTTCGTCACTGGCAATTAATTATCCTGACTGGTGCTTCCCGGAAATTGCAGCTGGTACAGGGTACACTTTAACGGCCAAAAATTTAGCCCATCCGCTCATCAGCAGCAAAAAAAGGGTTGAAAATGATTACGAACTGGATAATGCCCTTAAAATAGATATCATTACCGGCTCAAATATGGCGGGTAAAAGTACTTTTTTACGGACTATTGGTATAAATACAGTGCTTGCACTTTGCGGCGCGCCGGTTTGCGCGGCCAGTATGAAGGTTTCGGTAATGGATGTGATTTCTTATATGCGCATCAAGGATTCTTTAAACGAAAGCACCTCAACCTTTAAAGCCGAGCTCGACCGTCTTCAAATGCTGTTGGGCGCTGTTAGCGGGGAACAGAAAGTTTTCTTTTTGATAGATGAGATGCTGCGGGGTACCAACTCAGTAGATAAATACCTCGGATCAAAAGCAGTAATAGAGCAACTGATAAGTAAAAAGGCTGTTGGCATGGTAGCTACGCACGACCTACAGATAGCCGAACTGGAAAAAAAGCATCCTGGTTATATTAGGAATTTTTACTTTGATATCCAGGTAGTAAACGGCGAAATGCTGTTTGATTATAAAATGAAACATGGCGAGTGCAAAACCTTTAATGCCTCGTTATTGCTGAAACAGATAGGGATCGATGTGGATGCTGGGTAAGAATGTGCGGATTTAGATGTGCATATATGCAGATTTTTAATGTGCAGATCACAGCATTTAATATAAAAAATGTGCGGGTTTCATTGGTTTGAATTGGTATCCCAATCCGCACATTTGAAATCCGCACATTTGCACATCTCTTAAATAGCAAGATTACCTGCCGCCGCCACCGCCTGTGCCGCCGCCGCCTACGCCCTGGTCGCCTTGTTTTTCCTCGTCAACATCGCCTTTTTTCTGCGTAGGGTTGGCGAATTTCAGCTTACCAAAGCTGTAGCTAAATGTTAAACCCACTGAGCGGAATGGAAACCCAAATTTGCTGCTTTGCGAAAAGCCGGGGCTGGTGGTATTTGAATCAAAATATTTGTATTTGGCAAATGGCTCAAGTGTATTGATACCGATTGAAGCCTTTTTATTCATTAGTTGTTTTCTCACGCCCAAGCCCAATAAACTGAATGATGGGCTAGATCCCTGCAAAGTATAACGGGGTGAATTTTCCAGTGCAAATAATTCAGCAATTAAGCCGCTGTCAAAGCTAACCGAGGCGCTTAAAAATATATTGTACTGAACTTTTGTTGCTGTATTTGTAAAATAATAGGCATATTGAGCATACGGAGTGGGATTGTAAGTATACACGTTAACATTTGTACGCAGGGTTAAAATTTTTATTGGGTTGACGGATGTGAAAAAGTTAAAGCCGAGCGAATTGTTCATATCTGCGTTATGGAATTGGGTTAATGTCCCAATCAAGGTGTCGACCTTGGTCGGCGTAACAATACGGTTGCTTACAGGGGTGCCGATACTTTCTATCACATCAGTAATGTGCCTGTAATATACAGAGACGTTTACCAAGGATGACTTGATAAATGTATTATAGTTCAGTTCGACAGTTTGTGAAACTTCCGGCGACAGATCAACATTACCTTCCGATTGGGCAAGGATATTTGATTTGTTCAGATAGGGATCCAAAAATTGATAACTCGGACGGGTAATACGTTTGCTATAGCTCAATTTAAGCGTCTGTGTCGCCGAAAGCTGCTTTTGCACCGTCAGGCTCGGAATAAATATCTGGTAATCTGTACTGAAAGGTGTCAGGCCTTGATCGCCCGGGCTGGAAGGAAAGCCGCTGATATCAGTGTTTTCAAACCTGCCGCCGGCTAAAATCGACCAGCTTTTTGGCAGCGTAAAGGTTAACACAGTATACGCAGCAGTAACTTCCTGGTGATAATCATAAAGACTTGAGGCGTTGGGGTCGTATATAAAATCGTTGCCTGATGGGTCAAAAACCTGGTTATTAGCGCTCAGCCTTCTGATAATTTCTTTGCCACCGGCTTCTACCTTTAAAACCTTGCTCACCGGGTTAGTATAGTCCGCCTGCAAAGTATACTCATTGTTTGTACCGTTGATATTTTCCTGGGTATTTGGCTGGGCCTGTGGTGTAAAGCGATCGGTAAAATCAGTTACGATGTCACTTTGGCTCCATTCACCCGAAAACACAATGTTATGACCGTCCTTTTTGAACTTGTGGGTATAGTCCATTGTCCAGTCAAATCCACCGAAAGAGTTGTGGCTGTAACCATTTGCTATGTACGAATAGGTGGAATCTATGTTGTTCGGAAAGTTTGCCGTGCTATGATCGGTTGTATTAGCCGAGGTTGTGTTAAACCCTCCTTTTGTATAACGAAAAGTTGAAGTGATGTCATTAAAAGCGTTGAATGAGTAAGAAGCTGTTGCCGAACTGATGCTGGCATAACGTTTTACCAAGCTGGTACCATCCGAGGTTTGTGTTATCGGGTTGGTCCTATCAGTGAATTGCTGGGTAAAATCGCTTATAGATGTTTGCGGCCAGGTAAGGTTGCCGCCTGCGTTTATTGATAGGCTAAACCTGTTTTTATTATAATTAAGGTTAAAGTTGCCATTATTTTGACGTGTACCAAACCCACCACTTATCGAACCGCTGATGCCCGAAATATTTGATGATTTGGTTATGATATTTAAAATACCGGCCGATCCTTCCGCATCGTATTTAGCCGATGGGGATGTGATCACTTCAATTGACTTGATCTGGTCGGCAGGTATGGTTTTTAATACATCAGCCAAACTTGCCGCTGTAGCGCCTGACGGCTTGCCGTTTATTAAGACCTTAACATTCTGATCGCCCCTGATGGCAACGTTACCATTTAGATCCACTGATACCATGGGTACCTTTTGCAGCACATCGCTGGCATTACCGCCGGCTGCTGTAAGGTCTTTCTCTACGTTATAAACCATTTTATCAATGTGGTTCTCAACCAAATTCGCCTGGCCTGTTATCGTCACCTCCTTTAATGTCTTTGGTCCTGGCGAAACAATTACAATCCCGAGGTTATTGTCTGGTTTAGTGTTGGTGGTTACAATAGGATCGATGATTTTGGTAGGATAACCGATAAAAGAAATGGCCAATTTATAACTTCCCGGGTGTACATCGTTAAGTTTAAAATTTCCTTTTTCATCAGTGATAACACCTGTCATCGGGCTTTTACCGCCGCTGTGGTACAAGCCTACTGATGCATAATCAAGTGGCTTTTTGGTAACGGAATCAATCAATGTGCCCGATATTTTACCGACGATGGACGATCCGCCGCCGAACTGCGCATTGGCAGTAATAAATGAACATATAATTGCAATAAGTATATAAAAACGTTTCATTTCCTGTGATTTTTTTTAATTGGAGGCGAAAATAGATGAAATGTTACAGGCAGATGAGCATTAATTTGCCGTAGACCAAAATAGTGACAAACTTGTTACAAACCTAAGTGTGAAAAGTACAGTATAGGCGTATGTGTTTGTGAGTCCCGCTGCCAAAAAAGAAGCTGTGCAAATTTCCTGTCTTCATTATTTCATGAGTTATACACCCATATCAAACGAAGTTTTGGGAATTGGACATTTCATTGATGTTAGTTTCGCCGGGGCTAACTTTTGGGTCAGCCCCGGTGCTGCAATGGGGGAGAGGCGTCCTAAATTACAATATTCACTATTCTGCCTTTAACAACAATTACCTTTTTAGGGGTTTTGCCGTCAAGATATTTTTGAACATCAGCGCTGTCTTTAACAAATGCTTCAATGGCATCTGCCTCCAGGCTTAGCGACATATTGAGGTTCAGTTTTGTTTTTCCGTTGATCGAAATAGGGTAGGCAAACTCATCTTCCACCAGGTAAGCCGGGTTAAATTTAGGGTACGGAGTGTAAGACAAAGTACCGGCCTCGTTGCCAAGCAAAACCCACAATTCTTCGCATATATGCGGTGCATAGGGCGAAAGAATGATCACCAACTCCTGCAAAATAGCTTTCTTATTGCATTTAAGGTCTGTTAGCTCATTTACGGCGATCATAAAACTTGAAACCGACGTATTGAATGAAAACCGTTCAACATCTTCCTCAACTTTATGGATGATCTTATGCAACGATTTTAATTCAGCTTTGGTTGGCGCATCATCTGATACGCTAAACTCCCATGCCTCGTTGTGGAACAACCGCCAGAATTTACGCAGAAATTTAAATACACCTTCAATGCCGTTGGTATTCCATGGTTTGCTTTGCTCCAGTGGCCCTAAAAACATTTCGTACATGCGGAGGGTATCGGCACCGTAGCGTGCAATAAGATCATCAGGGTTCACAACATTGAATTTGGATTTGGACATCTTTTCCACTTCATGTCCGCAATGATATTTACCATTTTCTAAGATAAAATCAGCATCGGCATAGTCGGGCCTGAATTTCTTGAATTTATCGAGGTTCAGTATATCATTGTCAACAATGTTAACATCGACGTGTATTGGCGATGTTCTGTATTGTTTGATAAGACCATAGGAGATAAAAGTATTAGTACCCCGCCCGAGTTCATCTACCAGCCGGTAAACAAAGTTACTCCTTCCCTGTATCATCCCCTGGTTGATCAGCTTTTTAAATGGCTCTTCTTCAACCACCAAGTTCATATCCTTTAAAAACTTATTCCAGAAACGGCTGTACAGCAAATGCCCTGTAGCATGTTCGCTGCCGCCGATGTACAGGTCAACATCTTTCCAGTATTCAATGGCTTGTTTCGAGGCAAACTCCTTATCGTTATGGGCATCCATGTAGCGGTACCAGTACCAGCTTGAGCCGGCCCAACCGGGCATCGTGCTTAACTCGTATTCCTGTCCATTATAGGTCCAGCCGGCAGCCCTTGCCAGTGGCGGCTCCCCGCTCTCTGTCGGCAAATATTTATCAACCTCCGGCAAAACCAATGGCAAATCTTTTTCCTCAATTAAATGCGGCAAGTCATCCTTAAAATACACAGGTACAGGCTCGCCCCAGTAACGCTGGCGGCCAAATATGGCATCGCGCATCCTGAAGTTTACTTTTGCCTTGCCTGCGCCTGTTTCTTCCAGTTTGGCGATAACGGCGGCAGTGGCTTCCTTATAAGTTAAACCATTTATAAAACCCGAATTAATGTAACGGCCATCTTTTGTAGGGTCGGCCTCGGTTTCGATGTTTTGTATATCGATGATGGGGATTATAGGCAAATTATAATGCTTGGCAAACAAATAGTCGCGTTGGTCGCCTGATGGTACGGCCATAACTGCGCCGGTGCCGTATCCTGCCAAAACATAATCTGCAATCCATATTTGTATTTTTTCACCATTTACAGGATTTACGGCATAGCTTCCAGTAAAAGCGCCCGAAACAGTTTTGGCATCAGCCATACGTTCCAGCTCCGACTTCTTTTTTGCCTGTGCGATGTATGCATCGATATCGCCCTGTTGCTCAGCCGTGGTTAATGAGGCCACCAGTTCATGCTCTGGTGCAAGCACCAAAAAGGTTGTACCAAAAATGGTATCGGCCCTGGTAGTGAAAACTTCGATGTAGTGATTAGAGGTTAGAGACTGGAGATTAGTTAAATCATCATTCGTAAATCGTAAATCGTAAATCGTAAATTTCACCAACGCACCTACACTTTTCCCTATCCAGTTCCTTTGCATTTCTTTTAAAGGCTCGGGCCAGTCGATGGTATCAAGGCCCTTTAGCAGGCGGTCGGCATAGGCGGTGATGCGCATGCTCCATTGCATCATCTTTTTTTGCTCTACAGGGTAACCGCCGCGTTCGCTGAAGCCGTCTTTTACCTCATCATTGGCAAGTACCGTTCCTAACGCCGCGCACCAGTTTACAGTGCTTTCGCGCAGGTAAGTAAGGCGGTATTTTAAAAGTTCGGCCTGTTGGCTGTTATTATCGAAGGCTTTCCATTCATCCGCTGTAAAACTCAAAATTTCATCATCGCAAACTGCATTGATGCCCGCTGAGCCGTTTTGCTCAAAATGTTCAGCCAGTTTAGCAATGCTTTCGGCTTTATCCGCATCCTTGTTATACCAGGAGTTGAAAAGCTGCATAAATATCCACTGCGTCCATTTATAATAATCCGGTGAACTGGTGCGCACTTCACGACTCCAATCGAACGAGAAACCTATCTGGTCGAGTTGGCGACGGTAAGTGGCAATATTAGCTTCGGTAGTAATGGCCGGGTGCTGGCCGGTTTGTATGGCATATTGCTCGGCCGGAAGGCCAAAGCTATCATAACCCATGGGGTGCAATACGTTAAAACCTTTTAGCCTTTTGTAACGCGCAAAAATATCAGAAGCGATATAGCCCAGCGGATGGCCTACGTGCAGCCCCGCGCCGGATGGGTATGGGAACATATCCAATACATAGTACTTGGGTTTAATGCTTTTGTCTTCTGCTTTAAACGTTTGATGCTCAGCCCAAAACTTTTGCCACTTTTTCTCTATATCCTTAAATTGATAGTCCATTTTGTAATTCCGCGTGTTATGGCGCGAAAATAAGAAAATCTCTATTAGTTTGGTAGTTTATTGCTTGAATTGGTTGATTAAGTTGCATTGGGTTGATTAAGTTTAATCAACCATTCACTTAATCTAACCTAATCAACCGCTCACTTAATCAACTTCCCCTCATCCATTCCAGGCTTTCATCGATAAACATTTGCCATATTGGGTCGGGCTGCCATATGCCTTCAATAAAATCCTGCATTTCAACTTCATTAAGGCTTCCCGTTTTTAAAAGATATAGGCCTGTAAATACCGATGCCCTATAGTTTGCTGCACAGTGTACAAATATTTTTTCGTCAGCGTGTTTATCCATCAAACCGACAAATGAGGCCAGCTCACTTACCTGCGGACTATCAAACAATACCGGGATATGGTAATATGTTATCCCCAAACCATTTATTAAAGCAGCTTCATCATTCAATGCGTATTTGCCATCGGCAAGCGCCAGGTTAATAATTACTTTGTAACCCTCATCTGCAATTGAAGGCAACTGGCTTTCCCTCGGCTGGCCTGCGCAGGCCAGGTGCCCGGATACCTTGTGAAAGTTGAAAATCGCACTCATTTAACAAACTTACCAATAGTTTTAGTTAGATATTATAGTTCTATAACAGATAGTGTGGGCATTGGAATGCTTTTATTGTTTATTTCGATTTCAAGCGTTCCACTTTTGCAAACGGAACAGGTGGAACGCTATGAAACATGTTGATAATCAGTAGTTTTACTTTTAATAAATAATCAAATTTGGCTAAGTGCCTGATAACCAGATGTGTTGTTTTTGCGCTTTTTGACCATTTGCTTGTAATTTACTGTATATCAGTAGTTTAGTAAATTAAGGTTGTTGTTTTTTGTAAACCTATTTCAGGACAAGACAGGTACACAGTTAGCACTATTGATACAACTATAGCAAGCAACTCCAATTTCAGAAAGTTCAAAGTGCTAAGCCAAAATTATGTTGTTCAGGCATTAGATCAAACCTATAAGCTTGTTTCCATGAACGGGAGTTTAACCGCTGTCACTGATTATTCCAGGTTTACCGGCCCGTTTTATGACTCGTCTATCAAACTTGTTAATAGCGATACTATATTAACCACCCAAAAGTATGTTTTGCAAGGCCTCACGATTAATTTAACAAGCGGTGTTGCCGACATAACATCGGGCACTGCAACCTTCGATGACGCTAACAAGGAAATAGATGTTTATAGCCCTGCGGGTAAAATATATGGTGATTCGGGCATAATAGAATTTATTGGTAACCACACAGTCAAAGTTACTTTCAGTAACGGGCAGGTTTTTACTGTCCATTTGCTTGATTATACCGGCGTGCCGGGGTAATAAGTTACAGCAAATAATATATGAAATAAAACTGTTATCCATTTTTTATTATTAAAAATATCTTTAATATATTTGTTTGGATCAATAAAAATATCCTTATCATGAAATTAAAACTAAGAACGATCTGTGTGGCCCTTGCAAGCGTAGTAATCCTCTACGCAGGGTGTAAAAAATCATCAACCAGCGCTTCAGGACCGGCACTTGCGCCGCAGGACGTTGCCAGCCAGGTGGCGCTGAATATCAGCCAATCCTTATTTGGCGGTTTAGGTTTCGATCTTTCAGACGGCTTAAACTCGCCGACATCTTTTGCTGTACGTTCAAACTCAAAAGGCAAATTGTTGCAAAGTGTAACAAATCCCGATTGCGGTTTGGTTGTTGACACAACCCTTACCTATACCGGCGCCGCCAATGGTGGTTCTGCAACTATTGCCGGTACTATTAAATTCAGCTTTAGCTGCACCAATAATGTAGTTTCGGGTTTCACAACTAATGATAACCTGAGCATATCGTTAACAAGCCCCGATCTTAATTTGACATATAAAGTGGCGGAAAATTTAACCCTGCTGGCCGTTAACCCTTCCGACCCAAATTCAAACCTGAGCTTAAACGGTACTTTGAACTCAAATGCCAGCTACCAGATGAATACCGGTACAAAAGGAAGCGGCACCGAAATTTTCGATTACGCTCTTAAATCTTTGATTTTAGATTCAACGAGCGGTACGGTTACCAGCGGTTCAGCAACTTTTACTACCAGTGGCACCGGACCCAAAGGCGTTTGGAATTACACGGGGAGTATCGTTTTCCTTGCTAATGATATGGCTTCGGTTACCATTAACGGTAAAGTTTATACAGTAAACCTGCAAACAGGCGCTGTAAGCTAACTCTGAATAGGTTTAATTATCTAACTAAATATTAAATCGTCCGTCAGTTTAAAGGTAGTTATGCCTTAAAACCGGCGGACGATTTTTTATTTTGATCATTCCTGCTGTTATCGGTTATGAAGGGCGCAAATCAAATTGTCGCGTAATACTATTGTAAC
>Ga0207068_1025_pt1 | contig 50725 bp, 45 predicted proteins | sample Alteio_BWMinCont_23_FD_153475 | JGI IMG/M metagenome (GOLD analysis project Ga0207068, IMG submission 153475) | Enriched cells from forest soil in Barre Woods Harvard Forest LTER site, Petersham, Massachusetts, United States -... | ecosystem: Environmental > Terrestrial > Soil > Temperate forest >... | reverse complement strand
ACCTGATCCCACAGTCGACTTATTGTTTTCTTATTGTAGCCACCAATGGAACAGGACAAATAACGGCGGAGTCTAATCGTTTTTGTTATACCGTTCCGATACCCTCACAGCCGAAGTTTAACTACCTGCGTGATGCCAGTGTAATGGTACCCAATAACACTGTAAAACTCACTGCTTTTGTAGACGTTACTGCTCATGCCAGAAGTTACCACTTCTACAGGGCTAGTACCCCGACCGAAACACCTGTTCGTTTCGCAACGGTCAATACACCTGCAGGAGCCAATATTTCAGTTATTGATTACGATGTGGATGCCTCTCTGGGAAGTTATTATTACTCCATGTTTGTAGTTGATAGCTGTGGAGCAGAACGGACCGTTTCAAACACGGATCAGACTATATGGCTTCAAGCTACCACGAATGACCCTACAACCACCAATATCCTTACCTGGAATGATTATTCCAGATTTCTGGGTGGAGTCAGCTCTTATAATATCTGGAGGGCCATAGACGGTGTCTGGGACGCGGGCCCTCTTGCGAATATTCCTTATACCTCCTCCGGAACAAATACTTACTCTGATAATGTTTCTGCTTTCTACAATACAGCCGGCCGGTTTGATTATTATGTTCAGGCACTTGAAGGAAGCAATGATCCATACGGATTTGCTGATACTGCCAACTCCAATGTTGCAGAAGCATTGCAGAATGCAACACTCTTTATTCCGAATGCCTTTAAGCCTACCGGAATTGACAGGATTTTCAAACCTCTGGGCACTTTTGTAGATGTTAATGATTACCACTTCGACATATTTGACCGATGGGGTGAACGCGTATTTACCACCACAGATAAAAATGCTGGTTGGGATGGAACGGAGAGAGGAAACAAATGTGAAGTTGGAGCCTATGTTTATCTGATCAGCTTCAAAACCTCCTATGGTGAGTTCGTGGACCGAAAAGGTACCGTCACCCTCCTTCGTTAAATTTCCCATTACCCATTCTTCCACAGGAATTCCGACAAGGAAAAATAGCTATCTTAGCCTGAATTTTAGCATACTTCTAAATTCAATCTTATCTAAGATGTCATTAGACCCGGAAAAGTTCGTTGGAGAAGGTCTCACCTATGATGATGTCCTGCTTGTCCCGGCCTATTCGGAAGTCCTTCCCAGAGAGGTCGATCTGAGTACCTTTTTTACCCGAAAAATCAAACTGAATACTCCGATTGTTTCCGCTGCCATGGATACCGTCACCGAATATCAACTGGCAATAGCAATTGCTCAGGAAGGTGGGATCGGTGTCCTGCACAAGAATATGACTATTCAGGAACAGGCAGAGCATGTCAGAAAGGTAAAAAGAGCTGAAAGCGGCATGATTCAGGATCCGATTACAGTAAGTGCTAACAGTACGGTGGCCCAGGTATTAGCTTTGATGAAGGAGCATAAAATTGGAGGAATACCGGTAGTCGATTCGGAACGTCATCTGTTAGGAATCGTCACCAACAGGGATCTCCGGTTCGAAAAGAATATGAAGAGACTGATTGCTGAAGTCATGACCCGGGAAAACCTGATCACTGCGAAGCAAGGAACTGACCTCAAAGAAGCCGAAGTTATTTTGCAGGATAACAAGATCGAAAAACTTCCGGTAGTAGATAAGAACTTCAAGCTGGTAGGTCTGATTACATACAAAGACATTATTAAGATAAAAGTCAGGCCAGGGGCCTGTAAAGATCATCTGGGGCGGCTGCGTGTAGCCGCCGCCGTGGGAGTGACGGCGAATGTATTGAAGCGGGTGGAAGCCCTAGTCCATTCTGCAGTCGATGCAATAATTATAGACACCGCACACGGGCACTCCGTTCATGTCATCGAAACACTCCGGAAAGTTAAGCAGGCATTTCCTGATCTCGAGGTTATTGTAGGCAATGTCGCAACTGGAGAAGCCGGTTTAGCACTTGTAAAAGCCGGAGCAGATGGGGTAAAAGTGGGCATCGGCCCTGGTTCAATCTGTACCACCCGGATCATAGCAGGGGTAGGAGTTCCTCAGCTATATGCTGTTTATGAAGTGGCAAAAGCGCTCAGGGGTACGGGGGTGCCGGTTATTGCAGACGGAGGAATTCGTTTTACCGGTGACATTGTAAAGGCGATTGCTGCAGGTGCGAATACCATCATGGCAGGATCCATATTCGCAGGAGTGGAGGAGTCGCCAGGAGACACCATTATTTATGAAGGAAGAAAATTTAAGTCATACCGAGGAATGGGCTCCATCGAAGCCATGCAACAAGGTTCGAAAGACCGATATTTCCAGGATGCAGAAGACGATATAAAAAAGCTGGTTCCGGAAGGTATTTCCGGTCGGGTTCCTTTTAAAGGAACCTTGTCAGAGGTCATTTACCAAATGATCGGAGGACTAAGGGCTGGAATGGGATACTGTGGTGCAAAAAACATCGAAGCTCTTCAACAGGCAAAATTTATCAGGATTACGGCCTCCGGTATGAGGGAAAGCCATCCACATGATATAGTCGTTACCCGCGAGGCTCCGAACTATTCTACCCGGTAATCGGCGATTACAAAGCTTTTCTCATCATTACAAAATAACATGGTTTATGGGTGACCAACTGCCTCGGAGGGAATGGAGCGGTTTCTCCTGTTTCCTGATAGCCTAATTTATGATAAAACGGAGGCAGTTCTTCCCGAAGGTTAACAACATTTAGATCCATATACAAACAACCAGCCTCCCTCGCCAGGTTCTCTGCAGCGATAACCAATTGTTTCCCGACTCCTTTGCCCTGGACTTTTGGACTTACAGAAAGTAAACCGAGATAGCCATGATCCTTTTTTATTTCGAAATAAACACAACCTACATAAGAGCTATCATTTCCGGCCAGCAAGAAATTTCCTTTTTGGAGGAGGTTCGCAATTTCAGCCTTTTGAATCCTGTTGCCTGAAACAAAGAATTCTTCCACACGATAGGCTTCGTTGATCAGTAGCTCCAGTATTGCAGAATGTGAAAGGTCAGCTTTTTGAATTTGCGGCATCATACCTAACCTGAATATTTCGAAATGAATATTACTTTACCTTATTAATGGACACCGTGATGAATTCAATATTGCAGGGAACAATAATCTTTTGATTCGTTACGATAACTTTACAGTTAACAGGTACCGCATGGACCCTCCGTGTATTCCCGTCGGGCATGGTGAATTCCATGTCTGTGGTAAGAGAAAGTGGGCCATCAAAAACGAATGGTTCCTTGTAAGAAGTGGCTAGATCAACATCCTTTATATGAACTTTGGTCCCAAACAAAGTAGTATAAATCGGAAGTATAGCCTTGGTGATACTGATGATGATCTTATTGCTGTCTGTGGAATAGACAATAGATACATCACCTGAGATTTTGGATCTATAGGAGAATGGTCCGGACTCCACCCCAACCTCAGCCTCGAAGTCTGCACAGTTATCAGAGAGTTCGATATGCGGGTTTTGTATGGTCCAGTGATAGATTCCGTTGACAAACAGAATGGAATAAGGTCCTGAACCATAAACGGGTCCTAAAGCGGTCAACAGTTTATTCAGCGTCTGTTGTTTGAGTACCACCTGGATATCAGCATCATTTTCCTGCCCGAAGCACTGGTGTCCAAAGAAAGAAAGCAGCAGGAAAAACAAAAAAGGACGCATTCTCAAATATATGCTTTTCTTCTCTTAACGCATCACTTCTTGGGTTCCTCCTTCTTGAAATCGAGAGAAAGGGAATTGACACAATATCTCATTTTGGTGGAAGTGGGACCATCATCAAAGATATGCCCCAGATGCCCTCCACATCTTGCGCACATAATCTCAGTGCGAATCATTCCGAGTGTTGTATCGGTATGTGTTTTAATTTTCCCTCCCGCTATTTCCCTGTCAAAACTCGGCCATCCGCAGTGAGAATCGAATTTCATATCCGAGGAAAATAATTCATTACCACATGCTGCGCAGGTATAAACACCTTTCTCCTTGTTTTCAAGTAATTTTCCACTGAAAGGATGTTCTGTCCCTTTCTCACGAAGTACATTGTATTGTTCTGGAGTGAGAATGGCTCTCCATTCTGCTTCTGTTTTTTTAACCGGCAGGGTATCGCTCATGGTGCTGGAATTTAAGGGTTTAACCTGTGTTTGTGTGTTGCCTTCACAGGACCACAGCAACGAAGATAAGAATGAATAAAAAAGAAACGTTCTCATGGGGCTATTGTTTCGTATAAAAATAGGGAATTAATAAACCCAATTCATTTCTTAACAATACTTAACGATTTCTGCTTGGTCAAAGTGAGCGCCATAACTCTTTCCCTATGAATTGCAATGAAAAGAGACCAAATGGAAGCTCAAAACTACCTCCAGCATTATAAGAGAGTGCAGATGGAAGCTCAAAAACTACCTCCTGCAATGAACGGAGACCCAATGGAAGCTTAAGCACTGCCTCTTACAACTAAGTGAGTGCAAATAGAAGCTCCCAAACTGCCTCCTGCAACTAAGAGAGTACAAATGGAAGCTCTTGAACTACCTCTTGCAATGAATGGAGGCCAAATGGAAGCACAAGAACTAATTCCTGCAACTAAGAAAGCGCAAATGGAAGCACAAAAACGGCCTCTTGCAGTGAATAAAGTACAAATGGAAGCTCTTGAACTACCTCTTGCAACAAAGAGCGTACAAATGGAAGCATAAGAGGAGCATCCTGCAATGAAAGGAGACCAAATCATAACTCAAAGAGGTGGTATGGTAACTTAGAACGTATATATGATTACTTGTGCTGGCAGTTTCTTAAAAGGAAGAGGAGGTTTGAAAGCTGAGAAAGTATACATGGTAGCTTGTTTTTCGGTTCATTTACAGAAAGAAGAGGTGTGGGAGCTGAGAAATTATATATGAGTACTGGTGCTTGCGGTTTCTTTAGAGAAAGAGGAGGGTTGAGAGCTTCCTTTCTACTTCACTTTATACTTCCAATTCCTCGACTTCCCTTCACTGATCCATTCGATGGCAGTATCTATTCTTTTCCTGGCTGTTTCTTCTGTTTTGGCCTCGTTAATCCATTCGAGATATTCTTTTTTGCAGCTATAACTGAAGTTGTCGAAAGCACTAATGGATTTTTTATTTTTCTTCAATGCCAACATGAACAACGGACTTACAGGCAGCTCTTTCCTATCGGCAATGTCCGGTTTCTTTTTGGAAGGGAGGGCGATCCCTTCTTTATTGAGCCTCACCGCTTCTTTAAAATATTTAAGCAGGATCGTGTCAGCTGGGATATCCGCCATCGACCTGATCTTACCCAGATGACCCATAGAATGGGCCTCTGCCCGGGAAACGGTAAGGAGTTTCTGAGGGTCCTTCATCAGGGCAGCTTTCCAAAAACTTACGGCACAATGTTCTTTAAAAGCGGCCATGCTTATACACATACCCTGGTAATCGAAGTGGGGGAACCCCCATTTTATTTTCTCCTCGATATCGGGACAGGCTTTATGAACAAGATTCCTGATATGAATTAAAATAGGTTGGGAAAACGGGGCTGCTTTCGAAATATAGAGGTCTATTCTCTTATCGGTGTTTTTCATTGGATTAAAATAATAGGATACCAAAGATACTGGATAGGCCTGAATTGGCAAGCGGTGGTTCATGAAGGTTTGTTGACCGTTCAGCCCTTTGAAGCCCCCATGGAATATTTTTATATCTTTCAAGCATCAATTAGCTATAATAGACGAATGATTACTGAAAGCAGTACCCATGAGAAGTTTAAGGTCAGAAAGGAAGACCTCTATGCTCATCTGGTTTTCTGGTTGATCTACTTTATATATCTCATTTGGAGTGATTATTTTAGAAACACATTCCCGGTTGTCGTCCTGAACAGTTTCATATATCTTGTTATCACCGCAGTACTCGTTTATGGTAACATTGCATTTATGGTTCCTCCGCTTCTTTACAAGGGACGGTATGCAGCCTATCTGGCAAACTTTATTGTCCTGATTCTTGCAGGAAGCACGGCCCGATATTGCGTTTACTCATTCTTTCTGCCTTCGAATGAACTGAGTGAATTTCCAGGGCTCTATGTGTATTTCAGCTGGTTTTTTAAGACCGCTTTTGAAGTTTCAGCGATTTCCTCTCTTAAAATTATTCAGGATCGACTTTCTACCAAGCAAAATCTGCAGAGCGTTGAGAAGCAGCGGTCGGAAGCGGAGCTTAAATTTCTGAAAGCCCAAATGAGCCCTCACTTCCTGTTCAATACACTCAACAATATCTATTTTCTCATCCGGAAAGACCCTTCCAAAGCGAGTGATTCTGTTTTAAAACTTTCGGAAATATTGAGATTCAGGCTTTACGGCACCAATGACTCCAAAATTCTTGTGGAAGGGGAGATCAAGTATATTCGTAATTATATAGAGCTTGAACTGTTACGTTATGAAGGGAGACTGACGGTTGATTTTACAGTAGATGGATCAGAAATACCGTTTATGGTTGAACCCTTTTTTTTTCTGGACTTTGTTGAAAATGCTTTTAAGCACAATAGCATACTCACCGAACCCAGCGGTTGGATTAAGATTAATTTTCAGATCACAAAAAGCAGAGTCGAATTTCAGATAAAGAATTCCTGTGAGATACCGGATGAAGATGAGGTGCGTAAACCGTCTGACAGAATTGGAATTGGGATGCCGAATATCCGGAAGAGACTTCAACTTCTTTATCCCGACAAACATGAACTAAAAGTAGAAAAAAACGACCATGTCTTTTCTGTCTCCCTTTCAATCAACCCTTAAAACCAGATCCAATGAAAATACAATGCTTAGTAGTAGATGATGAACCCCTGGCAAGAGAAGGAATCGCTAACTACGTCAGACAAGTAGACTTTCTGGAGTTGGCCGGAACCTGTTCCAGTGCGATAGAAGCAAACAATCTATTAGGGACTATGCAGGTGGATCTTATCTTCCTGGATATTGAAATGCCTAAACTCAGCGGACTTGCATTTGTTCAGTCGCTCAGCAACCCACCGATGATTGTTTTTTCTACGGCTTATCCTGATCACGCCTTGAAAGGGTTTGAACTCGATGTGCTTGATTATCTGGTCAAGCCCGTTTCTTTTGAGCGCTTCCTGAAAGCGGCAAATAAAGCGAAGGAGAGATACAAGCTTGCAGCCGGACCCGTAGAAGAAACAGAAAAAGAAAGCGAATACTTTTTTATTAAAACGGACAAAAAACTACTCAAGATCAAGTTTAGCGAAATAGAGTTCATTGAAGGACTTAAAGATTATGTGAAGATTCATACGAGCTCCGGTTTTAACCTGGCTCTGGTGAATTTAAAAAACATAGAATCTAAACTTCCTGAAAATAATTTTTTCAGAGTACATAAGTCTTTCATCGTTTCCATGGATAAAATAACCTCTCTGGAAGGTAATTTCCTGACTCTTGGCAAACAGGAAATACCAATCGGGAAAGAATATAAGGATCGGTTCTATGAGAAGCTTATCACCAAGAAGATTATAAGCCGTTAAAGCTTAACCCCTGACTTCTGGTGCCCCCCTCTTTGGCGTGAAAGTGTCATTTTGTCCTGTTTGTACGCATCCATTGGTATACTATTCCGTAGAGTTGGTATACTTTCGCCCTCACCGACAACATTCCTGATCTATATTTGATACAGGTTGAAATAAGGTAGAGACATTTATTACCGCATCCATTCTGTTTTTGTTCTGATTAAGGTTTAACAAAAGAACTCGATTTTAAATCAAAGTCTCAGTTGTATTCAAGGTGCTCTGATTCCTTGGTTTATTTGTGTGAAAAAAAGCAACCGGGGTGCGCCTGGTTGTTTTTTTTTACCACCTGCTGATGGGGCTCTCCATCCTTTGATTTATCCCAAATATTTCCTATATTAGTAGATAAATTCCGCCCCCATGAATAAACTTATTCTTTGCATATCAGGTCTCCTCGTTGCAAATGCCTTGGAAGCCCAGACACTCCAAAAGCCAAACGGAATACTTTATCCAAACGGGGTATACTACAGTCAATGCAGTAATTTTGAAATTTCCAGACCTCTTAGAGAGCTTGCGGCAGAAAACCCTGTCACAGCAACCGACAGATTCGACCGAAAAGAGGTAGATAAACCACGTACTTTCAAGGCCAAAGGCAATCCAACAGCATCTATAGGACCTGATCCCGTAGCTCAAACCAGCATGGGTGTATTGTCTATGAGTCAACCAGGTTCTAACTGGACCGGCCAGACGGGTGGGGGATATCCTCTGGATCCAACCGGTGGAGCAGGCCCGACGGCTTATGTACAAGCGGTCAATACTTATTATCAGGCATTTGATAAAGTCACAGGGGCACCCTTAATGGCTTCCATGTCACTAAAATCGCTCTGGCCAGGAAGTATTGACGATGGAGATCCGATTGCGCTGTATGATAAATATGCGGATCGGTGGTTTATTCAACAGTTTCAGGTCAGCAACAATACCCAGAAAATATTAATCGCTATTTCTGCTACCAATGACCCTACTGGTGCATACTACAAGTACACATTCATACCAGATGCAAGTGATTCACCTGACTATCCCAAATTTTCGATATGGTCAGATGGTTATTATATGACTGCAAACTGGAACAATCAAAAAGTCACGGTATTTGACAGGGTTAAGATGCTTGCTGGTAATGCCACTGCAGGCATGATTGTTAAACCGGTTACCGTTAACCTTCCTAACAATGGTTTTTTTGCTCCTATGCCTGCTGATGCTGACGGAGAATTACCTCCAGGCGGTACTCCCATGTCTATTTTTGCATTTGAAGACGACAATTGGGGAGCGCCCGCGGTGAAGGATCAGATTCATGTGCTTAAAATGACCACCGACTGGACGACTCCTGCGAACACTACCTTAATAGAAGATGTGGCCGGAGGATCTCCTATTGCAACCTCACCATTCAATTCATATTGGTCTAACTACATGAATGAGGTTGCACAGAAAAGCAGCTCTCAAAGACTGGATGCTATCCAGGGGGTCTTTATGTTTCGTGCTCAGTATCGTAGGTGGGCGGGGTATAACAGTGTTGTACTGAATAATGCAGTTAACCTCGATACAATTACCGGTCATTGTGGTATCAGGTGGTATGAACTGCGCCAGAATGTGGGAAGTGGAATCTGGACCATTTATCAGCAGGGAACCTATGCGCCGGATGCTGAAAACCGATGGATGGGAAGCATTGCGATGGACGATAATGGTGCTATAGGCATGGGCTTTGCAATCTCCGGAAATGTTAATTTTCCAAGCCTTGCCTACACAGGCCGCAATGCGAATGACCCTCTGGGCCAAATGACCTATTCTGAAATTATAGCCAAATCCGGAACGACCTCCCAGGCTGGCATAAACCGCTGGGGCGACTATGGACATACCTCCCTCGATCCTGATGGATTAACATTTTGGCATACTGGGATGTTTGAAGATGGAAATGGACCAGAGAGTCAGATCTTCAATTTTGCCATCAATGGGTTAGCGGGCATTCAGGAACCAGCAAAACCTTTATCTCATTATTTGTGTTATCAGAGCAATCCGGCAAGCCTGATCGTCAATGGCTCCGATCTGGAATCAAACGAACAGATTGTTGTGGATCTTTTCGATATAGAAGGCAGACAAATTTATACCAGCCAGGTTGTACCTGCAGGGAATGGCTTTCAGACCACGATCCCTGTTTCCGGATTGGCCACCGGAACCTATATGGTCAGAATTGGCAATGTTCATTTTCAGAAAGTAGTGAAAGTGTCGCTGAACTAGTTTGATATTATTTGCTTCTTACCATTTTTTGCATACCTTGGAGTAGCAATAATCCCACTTCTTCGATGTCAACTCCAACGTATTTTCAAAAATACCTGAAACAGGGTTCCTTATTCTTTTTTGCCGTAATTGCTTCCTGTGCAGTCTTTGCACAATGCCCCACCAGTTTCGGGATCTATTATTGGGGAGGTCAGCTAAACGGAGTGGATTCGGCTCATATTATCCCTACCGCTAAGAAACTGGCCGATTCTCTCGGGGTAAAAACAATTAGGCTCGCCTTAATCAGCAATGATGACCAGGTATACAAAAAAGGAGGCCCTTGTCTCACTGGCATGAACCTGACCGCAATTGCTTCCAGACCAGATTTTAACGCGATCATCACAGACCCCCAATTTTCTACAGTGATTATTACCGCTTATGACTGGACCTCCTTTGGAGACTGTAATACCCAAAATTTTCTGGATAGCACCTTTTATACTCCTTCCAATACAGCAGCTATTGAGTTGGAGTACACAAACCTTGCAAATTACCTGAAGCAGTTTACTTCCAAAAAATTCATTATCTCCAATTGGGAAGGCGATAATGCGGTTTACTGTGGGGCAGCTTATTACTATCCGAATTGTGCTACAGCCCCTGCCGGACTTGTTGGTTTCAGGAAATGGATGATGGCAAGGGCAGCGGGAATAAATGCTGCAGGAGCTGCAAATGTCAAGGTGGGTATTGAGTTCTGTAATATTCATTCACTGGAAGCTGCAGGCAAACCCAGTGTACTGGACAATGTAATTCCAGGTGTTTATTCTGATTACTACCTCTATTCTTCTTATGAATCTATTAATGTCTCTGCTATCCAGATGTCAAAGGATATCGATTTTATCCGTAATAAACTGGCAGGCTTTGGAAAAGATTCCAGCATGCTGATGATTGGTGAAATGGGATTTGGAAGAAGCAACTGGGGAAATGCAGCTGCTCCCGATAGTCTTCAAGGAATTATTAATGTAGTCAAACAAAAACGAATTCCTTATGCGATAGCCTGGGTCCTCATCGATTCACCTACCAATTTCGGCGCTTTCGATTCAACACAGGTCATCACCTCTTTGGGAACTATCATCAAAAATAGTGCATGTCAGACTGCTCCAACCGGAATAGAATCATTCAAAAAGACACTATCCATGCAGCTTGCACCAAACCCAGGTAAAGAGAATGTGGAACTGCTTTTCTCAGAGCCATTAGATCAGGAAGCCCTGATTGAAATCAGAAGTGTCTCCGGTCAGCTTGTGTATACGGAATATCCAAAGAGTACGGGAGAGAAATCAAGGCTTCTTACCTTAAAAAATATCCCTTCAGGAATGTATTTTGTTCGAGTAATCTTAACAGATGGATCAGAATCAACATTGAAAATGATCGTTTCTCCTTAAAACAAAAAAACCAGAATAAGACATATGTCTTATTCTGGTTTTTAAAGGAGTTCAATTCTCTATTTTGCTTCTGCTTCCTGGCTTTCTTTAGCATTAGGATTTGGAAGAAGGACCTTACGGCTCAGTTTAAATTTGCCGGTCTTAGGATCCACTCCAATCAGTTTCACTTTTACAACATCACCTTCCTTCATTACCCCTTCCAGGCTATCCAGACGACGGTGCTCTACTTCAGAAATATGAAGAAGGCCATCCTTTCCAGGCATGAATTCGATGAATGCTCCAAAGTTCAGGATTGATTTTACTTTACCTTCGTAAGTACCACCCACTTCAGGAACCGCTACGATATTGCGAATCCGCTTAAGGGCTGCTTCAACAGCTTCCTGATTGTCACCTGCAATATCAACATACCCCATTTCATTTTTCTCTTCAATGACAATAGTGGTACCCGTTTCGCGTTGCATCTCTTGGATGATTTTTCCTCCTGGCCCTATGATTGCTCCGATAAATTCTTTCGGAACCGTAATTTGAACCAGTCTTGGAGCATGCGGCTTATAATCTGTGCGGGGTTTATCAAGTGTCTTATTGATTTCGTTCAGAATATGGAGTCTGCCTGCTTTAGCCTGTTCCAACGCCTGAACCATCACTTCATAGGGAAGACCATGAACTTTAAGGTCCATCTGACAAGCTGTAATACCATCTTTAGTTCCACAAACTTTGAAGTCCATATCACCAAGGTGATCTTCGTCTCCCAGGATATCACTCAGTACAGCAAATTTAGCACCATCAGTGATCAGACCCATCGCAATACCGGTAACTGGTTTTGCGATATTCACACCGGCATCCATTAATGCAAGTGTTCCTGCACAAACAGTAGCCATAGAGGAAGATCCATTGGATTCCAGGATGTCAGAAACAACACGTACGGTATAAGGACAATCCGTAGGAAAAACCTGTTTAAGTGCACGCAGTGCAAGGTTTCCATGTCCGACTTCCCGACGTCCTAATCCACGATTAGGGCGAGCTTCTCCGGTAGAAAAAGCGGGAAAGTTGTAATGAAGATAAAAGCGCTGTTCTCCGGAGATGACCGCACCATCAATTTTAAGCTGATCGAGTTTGGTTCCGAGTGTTACAGAGGTGAGAGACTGAGTCTCCCCCCGAGTAAAGATTGCAGAACCATGAGCACAGGGGAGGTAATCCACTTCGCTCCAGATGGGACGTATATCCGCAGTGCCACGACCATCAAGGCGTTTCTTTTCATTCAGGATAAGATTCCTTACGGCATGATACTCTACATCATGATAATATTTTTTGATCAGGCTTGACTTTGCTGCCCGCTCTTCTTCAGAATATGTAGCCAGATAATCCTGCAGCACCTTTCCAAAGGCTTCACTTCTTGCATGCTTGTCATTATCCCCTTTTTTTGCTACAGCGTAAGCTTGCTCATAGGTGTCTTTATAAACTTTTTCCTTTAGAGCAGCATCATTCGTTTCGTGATTGTATTCACGTTTCTTTTCCGGGGCCTTAGCCATCTTTGTAAATTCATTGATGGCTTTGATCTGGTTCCGGATCGCTTCATGTGCAAACTTAATTGCAGCGACCATATCCTGTTCTGATATTTCTTTCATCTCGCCTTCCACCATCACAATATCTTTTTCGCTGGCAGCGATCATCATATCCAGGTCTGAATTAACCATTTCCGAAATGCCCGGATTTACGATGAATTTACCGTCGATACGTCCAACACGAACCTCGGAGATAGGACCATTAAATGGAATATCGGAAAGAGCGATTGCTGTAGCGGCTGCCAGGCATGCGTAAGCATCGGGCAGTGTATTTTTGTCTGCTGAAATCAGGGAAATCATCACTTGCGTATCTGCATGATAATCTTCCGGGAATAAGGGGCGTAATGCTCTGTCAACTAATCGGCTGGTCAGGATTTCACTTTCAGACAAACGTGCTTCACGTTTAAAAAATCCACCAGGGAAACGACCTGCAGCAGCAAATTTTTCCTGGTAATCAACTGATAATGGTAAGAAATCAACGCCTTCTTTTGCATCCTTGTTTGAAACAACAGTTGCTAATAGCATGGTGTTTCCAACTTTTACAACCACAGATCCATTGGCCTGTTTTGCTAGTTTTCCTGTTTCAAGTGTAACCATTCTCCCGTCACCGAGATCAAACGTTTTGGTAATTCCGATTTTTGACATGTTTTCTTTTTTTGTTTTCTTTTTCTTTTTCCTCTTTGTAACGCCTCTTTATAATTACCTCTTATAAACAGAAAAGCATCCCGGGAAAAATTAAGGGATGCTTTTAATATTCATGTGCATGAATTATTTTCTGAGGTCCAGGGTCTTAATGATTGCCCTATACCGGATAATATCATTCTTTTTAAGATAATCGAGTAAACTCTTTCTTTTACCAACCAGGTTGATCAATGAACGCTGAGTGTTCACGTCTTTCTTTTTCACCTTCAGGTGTTCTGTAAGGTGGTTGATGCGGTGGCTGAAAAGTGCAATTTGCCCTTCAGAGGATCCGGTATCTTTTTCGGACTTTCCGTGCTTCTTGAAAATCCCTTTTTTTACTTCACTGGTTAAATACATCGTCTTGCTGATTTTTAATATTTCTAAACGGATTGCAAAAATAAACAATTCTTTGATTCTGGCAAAAGAATAGGTAAATATTGTGTCATCTTTCTCTCAAAACACGAACAAATGACATCTTTTGCCCGATTTGCTAGTGGATAAACATATTCAAAAGGGCTGATAAGGTCGGTTTGAGGTCTTTTCGGTTGATTATCTTGTCTAAAAAGCCATGTTCAAGGACAAACTCGGAAGTCTGAAACCCTTTGGGCAGGTCTTTCCCAATCGTTTCTTTCACAACCCTGGGACCTGCAAATCCTATCAGAGCCCCTGGTTCAGCAATATTCAGGTCTCCCAGCATGGCATAAGAAGCGGTGACTCCTCCTGTTGTGGGATCTGTTAAAAGCGATATGTAAGGAACCTTGGCTTCATCCAGAAGTGCTAGTTTCGCTGCAGTCTTAGCCATCTGCATAAGGGAGTAAGCGGCCTCCATCATTCTGGCTCCGCCTGATTTGGAGATAATAAGTAAGGGAATCCTTTTTTCGAGACAATAATCTGCTGCCCGGGCAATTTTCTCTCCAACCACCGAACCCATAGATCCTCCAATGAATCCAAAGTCCATACAGCAGCAGACCAGATCGTTTCCATCTACCGTGCCATGAGCGCTACGAATAGCATCGGTAAGGCCACTTTTCTTCTGGGAATCGCTTACCCGTGTAACATAGCTCTTGGTATCCACAAACGAAAGCGGATCTCCAGAACTAAGCTTTTCATTGAGCTCAATAAACTCGTTGTTATCGAAAAGGATTTCAAAATATTCGTGTGAACCAATACGCTCGTGATAATCGCAATTGGGGCAGACATACTTATTCTGAACATGTTCACTGGAGGTAGTGATCTTCTTGCAAGAAGGGCATTTGTACCACAATCCTTCCGGAGTTTCCTTCTTCTCTTTTGTAGAGGTTGTAATTCCTCCTTTTATTCTTTTAAACCAGCTCATTCATTGTTTGATTAGCAGAGTCCCCGGCTAAAAAGGGTGAACTCAGGCAATGGTAATATCTTTATTCAGGTAGACATCCTGAATAGTATTCAACAGCGCTATTCCTTCTGCCATTGGTTTCTGAAATGCTTTTCGTCCCGAAATAAGTCCCTGACCTCCACCGCGTTTGTTGATAACAGCAGTGGTAACCGCTTCAGCAAGGTCTGATGCACCTTTCGACTCTCCACCCGAGTTGATGAGCCCATTTCTGCCCATATAACAATTCGCAACCTGATACCTGCAAAGATCAATAGGATGATCGGAGCAGAGTTCTGTATAAACTTTAGGATGGGTTTTCCCGAAATTCAAAGCCGTGTATCCTCCGTTCTTGTCCGACAGCTTCTGCTTGATGATATCGGCCTGGATCGTTACACCCAGATGATTAGCCTGACCACTCAGGTCGGCTGCAGTATGATAATCAACTCCGTCTTTTTTAAATGCCGCATTTCTGGTATAACACCAGAGTATAGTAGACATGCCCAGTTCATGAGCCCGATCAAAAGCCTTTGCCACCTCAACAATCTGGCGGGTTGATTCCGGAGAACCGAAATAGATGGTAGCACCCACAGCGGTGGCTCCAAGGTTCCAGGCATCTTCCACCGAACCGAACATTATTTGATCATATTTGTTTGGGTAAGAAAGAAATTCGTTGTGGTTAAGCTTAACGATGAATGGAATTTTGTGTGCGTATTTTCTTGATACTGAAGCAAGTACTCCGAATGTAGAAGCAACGGCATTGCAACCTCCTTCAATGGCTAATTTTACAATGTTTTCGGGGTCAAAATAAATTGGATTGGGTGCAAATGATGCTCCAGCGGAATGTTCTATCCCCTGGTCAACCGGAAGAATGGAGACATAACCTGTTCCTCCCAGTCGTCCGTGGTCATAAATTGCACTCAGGCTACGCAGCACCTGTGGAGTCCGGTTGGAACTACCGAAACAGCGGTCCAGAAAGTCAGCTCCAGGTAAATGGATCAAATCTCTGGATATAGTTTTACAGGTATGGTTCAGGTAATAATCGCTTTTATCACCCAATAATTCACTGATTTTAGGACTGGCAACTTTGGTGAGGCCCATGCAGATCTGTTTAATTTCGGAAGGCAAAGCTAACAAAAAAAATAGTCTTTGAACCTGGGAAAATCGTTTTTGAAGAGTGGAGGATGAGAGGCGTCTATCTTTTTGACAGTTAGTTAGTTATAGCCTATTAATCGATTCCTGTAAAGCTCTATGGGGTGGAGGAGGAGGAAATAAGACATTTGGGAATATCCCATCTTCCTTTCCAAAACTGAAGGTCAAGCCCCTGACCGGAGCAATCCAGAAACTGACCCGCCCGGTTTGTCTTTAAAATACGAAAGGTGCCTTCTAAAATGGACTTAATAATGAGTTCCCGCATCTCTTCGGCATTCGCATCCGGGTGATGCTTCCTGACTTCAACTCCCTGAAGATTATTGAAAAGATCCATTACAGATGATACGGAGTCCGGGTGCTCCCCATCCTCCGCTCTGTTATTCAAAAAATCAAGTTTGTTACCTGCCTCATGAGCTCTTCCTAAAGCCAGAGCTTTTCGCGGATTGATAGCTGCACTAAGCATAGCCATCCAATAGCCATGTCGGAAGGCATCAACCTGCCCCCCGTTTGTTTTACCATCCAGGAGGCTGTCACTCATTTCTTTCACTGAAATGTTCAGAACAATTTTTGTGGTTAGATATGCTTTTCGAGCCACAAATGGGTGAGCATAGACCCAATGTTTTTCAGGTCGTGAAAGCTTACGGAAGGCGGATGTAATCGACTGAGACCAGGAATCACTCTCACAAAGAAGGATAGTTCCCAGAAGAAAGAGAACAGATTTTTTCAAGATCTTTGGCAGGTGACAGTTTTATCTGGACATATAGAGTCCACCATTGACAGAAATATCAGAACCGGTAATATAGTTAGCATCCTCAGAAGCCAGGTAACTGATAGCAGCTGCAATTTCTTTTGGTTCACCAAGCCGTCCCATCGGAACCTGATCGATGATCTTATTCCGGATATCCTCTCTGATGGCCATCACCATAGAGGTGCCAATGTATCCCGGAGAAACGGTGTTAACGGTAATTCCTTTTTTCGCAACCTCGAGAGCAAGTGATTTGGTAAATCCATACATGCCGGCTTTTGCGGTAGCATAATTGGTTTGACCAAACTGACCTTTTTGTCCGTTCACCGAGGAAATACTAATGATTCTACCCCATCCTTTTGCAATCATGCCCTCAATAACCAGTCGGGAACAAATGAAAACACTGTTAAGATTCGTGTTGATTACTTCGAACCACTGTTCCGGAACCATTTTATGTAAAGGGGTATCTCTTGTAATCCCTGCATTGTTGACAAGCACCTGGATCGGGCCAATTTCATCGGTAATTTCTTTAATCATTCGCTCGGCCGATTTGTAATCTGCAATGTCTCCTTCAACAATCTTCACATCAATCCCCATCTGCATCTGATTATCTCTCCATTTCTTAGCCTCTTCCCTCCATTTCATAGCTTTATCGAAGTCCTTGTAATTGGCAACTAAAGTAAACCCGTCTTTGTATAATCTTTCACAGATTGCGCTCCCGATTCCTCCAGTACCTCCAGTGATTAGCGCAACCTTATTATTTTTTACAATGCTATTCTGTTCTTTCATAAAATTGAATCTGAATAAAAATATGGAATTCGTTAAGAAGGAGATCTGACTTCAGATTCCGTTTTCTGGTTTAACCTTTTTCTGTTACATATCTTCCAGGGGCTGGTTCGATGACAGGAAACTCTTTGCTTCCTTCCGCTACCGGTGCTGGAATTTGTTTTCCTGATTTATCGCTCATCCATTGTTCCCAGCTAAGCCACCAGCTTCCTTCCCCTTGTTTGGCTGTTTTCTGCCAGGCTTCAAACCCTTCTCCCAGTTTTCCGCCAAACTTAAAGTTGTATTTGTGTTTCACAGAAGGTGCATTAATTGCTCCCATGATGTGACCAGAATCACCGAGGATGTACTCCACAGGCCCGCTGATCAGCTCCGTAGTTGTGAAGGCTGTTCTGCAAGGAGCAATATGGTCTTCAATGGTACCGACAACATAGGCTGGAACATCAATTCTTCCTAAATCAAGTGGTACATTGAACATTCGAAGTGCATTTTTTATCCGAAGTTTATTTTCAAACAACATATTTCGGAGGTAATAGGTGTACATTTTTCCTGGCAGGTTCGTGTTGTCAGCAGTCCAGAATAATACATTGAAAGCAGAAGGATTCTTTCCTTTGAGATAGTTGTTGGAAACATAATTCCATACCAGTTCATTTGCGCGTATCGAGTTGAAGGCTTGGGCCATGTCAGACCCTTTGAGCACCCCGCCTGCAGAAAGTTCTTTTTCAAGCTTCGTGACCAGAGCTTCATCAACAATGGCTCCCATAGGTCCTATGTCAGTAAAGTCGAGCATGGTGGCCAGGAAAGTGACTGCATTCACAGTGTTTTTCTCGGCTTCAGCAGCAGGGAATGTTTTTTCTTTTGACTTCAATATGGAAAGGGTCATTCCCAATAAGGTTCCGCCCAGGCAATATCCAAGAGCATTGACTTGTTTAGAACCGCAAATCTTACGTGCCACTTCAAACGCTTTTATGGCTCCCTTTTCAATATAATCTTCGAAACCAAGGTATCCCATCTCTGCTGTTGGGTTTTTCCAGGAGATCATAAAGACCGTCTGACCTTTTTTAACTGCAAATTCCACTAGAGATTTATCTGGGTGGAGGTCGAGTATATAATATTTATTTATCCAGGGCGGAAGTATGACTAAAGGTAATTCAGCTACCTTCTTGGTCAGAGGCGTGTACTGAATCAATTGCATGATTTCATTTTCAAAAACAACAGACCCTTTTGTAATAGCTAGATTTTTTCCGACTTCGAAAGCCTGATCATCAGTCTGGGTTATGCGTCCTTTCTGCATATCCGAAAGTAGATTCTGAAATCCATCTATAATACTCTGCCCTTTGGTATCAGCAGCAAGCTTGAGCGCTTCGGGATTAGTGATGAGGAAGTTAGATGGAGCCAGAGCATCGATCCATTGCTTAGTATAAAAGCTCAGCTTTTCCTTTGATTTTGGATCCAGATCTACAGAGTTGAATATTTCAGTAATCAGTTGGGATATGAGCAGGTAATTCTGTTTGATAAAATCAAAATAGTAAGGAGATTCATCCCATTCCGGAGCCGAAAATCGGCGGTCTCCTGCAGGCGGTGTGATTACCGGAGTGTAACTTTTTTCGTTGTCCAATTGCCTTTCACCAATTCGTTTGGAGAGCTCAATCTGGCTCTGCAAGAAATTAAGGTAGCTGGTCTGGGTTTTTTGAATGGTGTCTTTATCAGAAACCAATTTGCTCGATACCTGAAGATAAGAGGAAGCGAATTCCTGGTACGTCTTCATATATTCAGGAAAATTGGCAATGTAATTCTGGGCAAGCTCCTGTCCGGCTTTTGCCATCTCGCTCGTTAATTCTTGTAACTTAACTGCTTCCGTCTTGTCCATGATGATGTTGGTTCTTAAATATGGTCTGTTATTATTTGGGTGAGCAAAGGAACGATTTTTTTTGCTAAAGAAACAGAAGGCCTAATAGCAAACACCTCATTCCGGGATGATTCCGGAACGAGGTGCAGCATTCTCAGGCATTTAGCCTTATAAAATTAACGGAAGTTTAATAAGCTCTAAGCCTAAAACATGCTCCTACTGTAATATCAAGCCTTTTCCTTGTGGCTTTGTTTCCACCAGTCAGAAGCCCATTCAGTGAATTTGTTCAGTCCTTTGGTCTGGATGGAGAACAAAGATTCAAGCTGAGAGTTAATTGTTTCTCCGAACTTCTCGTTGAAATTCAAAGCAAGGTTAGTGTGCCTGTTATAGAAATCAAGGATTTCCTTGGTATTCTTAATAGTCAGTTGACGGGATGCTTCAAAGTTATCCTGGATGAGCTCAAGAACCTTATCGTAATTTTTCCCATCTGATTCTTTGATTGCATCCACCAAACGGGTGTTGAAATCTACGTTCAGCTCCATCTGTCGGGTGTAGGAGTTGATGATGCTGTCCAGTGTATCCTCCGCAAGTTCAATGGACTTTCCAAAAGTCTTTTTCATGCTGGTGGTCACGGAATCATCGATAGCCTGCTCATCGAGTTGTTTCTTAATCGAATCAACCAGTTTCTTGTTAGAATCAAGGGCAGAACCAAGATATTTAGAGTTCGTGTCAATCAGTTCGCGGATAGTTTCTTTAGATTTTTCCGCAGTGCCGTTAATGATCCCTTTGATCTTCTCGGCTTTTTCATTCAAGGTGGTTTTCATGTTCCCGTTTTTTAAAATAATTAAATTGTTGTTTTTTCTTTCTTAACTGTTCCATTGATTGCCTTAATGACCGTAGGGGCCTTTTCAGCAGCCTGATTCATAAAATCTGACCATAGTTTCATGTTCTGATTCACCATGCTGGTTAATTCCTTATTCAGCCCTGTAAATGCCTCAAGTGCACTTTTGCCCTGAGTATCCGTTTGCTTTGTAAATGACTCACGGAAGGTGTTGAATGACTCTTGAGTGGATTGGAAGCTTTTTTCAAAGTCCTTTTTCAGTTTAGCAGTCACCTCTTGCCCTTGATTGGTAGTTTCTGTAAACTGACCTTGAATGGAATCGGCAAATTTTTTGTTGAATTCTTCAATAGTCTTAGCTTCCTTCACATAGGATTCAAAGAGTTCGCTCATATTTTCCTTGGAAAAAGCCTCAGGTCCTTTCTGTTTGCTGAATTTTGTAAAATTTTCGAGAGTGGTCTTGGATATAGAGGCAACACTGTCCAGATTCTTACGGGTGATCTCTTTCATTTCTGACATGAGCTTAGTTGCTTTCTCAGTCATTTCCTTGCCGAGGACTCCAAAACCTTTATTCAGGCTGCTGTTCACGATTGCAGAAGCGGACTCAACCTGTTTCAGATATGCATCAGCAGCCATTTTAGTAGTTTCCTGAAACCACTTCATTGAATCGTTCATCGTCTTCTGAAAAGATTCTGCACCTTCTTGGAATTTGTCCATGCTCATTTTGTTGTCTTTTATTTAGATTAAATTGAATTTTAGTAGGATAAAACTTATTTTTTGTGCTACAAAGATATGTTTATTTAGTTTCCCACAGAATTTTGTTGAAAACTTTAAGGTCAGCACCGATATTTAATTGTCTTTTCCATTAAACTCCGCCAGCCATTTTTGAATTTCAAAATATATTCTTGCCAAAAGTAATTCTAACGGACGAGCAATAAAATGATAAAGGTCAGGAGCGTAATAATTTAACGAATTCAAGACTTTTGAATTGAAGTTTTGATTTAACATATTCATTCTTACAATATTAAGAGCATTCTCAGAGCCTATCTGGAATCTATTTACCTTCGCCCCTGGTTGAATAGTACTCATTAATCCTGTTATGGACTGGAAGGTAAGTTTGGATGATTTCAAGAAATCGAGTTATTTCCCCCGATTCTCCGGTTGGGCCTTTCTCGCGCTCTTTATTGTTCTTTGCCTGGTATATAATTATCCTCATATTCTTTCATTATCCCCTCAAAGTGTGCACCAATGGAGACAATGCGATTGCTTGTCCATCACTCTTAACTATTATCAGGATCATACGGGTTTCTTTCAGCCTTCCGTGCATTATTTAGGAAGAGATGGAACGGGAAAAACGGTAAGCGATTTTCCGTTGATCTATTTTTTTGTGGCCCAGTTATGGAAGGTATTCGGACAACATGAATTCATTTTCAGATTATTGAATGTTTGTCTGTTTTTCTTTGGGATGTTCGCATTGTTTCGCCTGTTTGAGCAATGGTTGAAAGACTCTGTCCTCGCCCTGATTTTCCCGTTTTTATTATTTACCTCACCGGTTATTACCTATTACGCAAATAACTTTCTGATGAATGTACCTGCATTGTCATTGGGCATGATCGGTTTATATTTCTTTTTCAGGTTTCTGAGTACCTCAGAAAGCAGGCATTTCCTGTTTTTTTGCCTGTTTTATTCGCTGGCGGGATTATTAAAAATCACATCCCTTTTAAGTTTTTGTGGAATATGTTCTTTGTTTCTGTTGGAAGTTATCTCCATCCAAATCAGGCCTGATCGCAAAATATTCTCCCGCCCGTTTATTCAGGGAGCATTACTTGCTGCAGTCTTCATCGTTCAGTTGATATGGTATTCCTTTGCTACCTATTACAATAACCGATATAACAGCGGAATTTTCCTAGTGGGCACCCTCCCGATATGGGAATTGAACTCCGGGCAGGTTAGCGAGGTCATACAAGCGGTGAGGCATCATATTGATTGGGATTATTTTCGAAGGGAGACTCAGATCCTGTTCGTTTGCATGTTTGTGCTGGTGCTTTTCTATTACAAACAAATGAGCCGAATTCTTTTGCTGATGCTTGTTGTCATGACATTGGGGATGGCTTCTTATCTGATTCTTTTTTTTCAGGCATTAAAAGATCATGATTATTACACCATAGACCTGTTTATTTTAGTACCGGTCATCCTCCTGGCTTTCCTTAGTATGCTCCAAATAAAATTTCAGAAAGTTTACAATTCACTCTTATTTCGCTCAGTTGCCATCATATTCCTAATCCACAATATAGATTTCGATAGAATGAGGATGGAAGGACGATACAGCCCGGAAGGATGGGAAAACAAAACATATTTAGATCACCTTCGCCATTTCGAAACAATAGGGCCTTGCTTGCGTGAACTTGGAATCAGAAAAGAAGACCGTGTACTTAGTTTATCTGATAATAGCATCAACATATCCTTGTATTTGATGAATCAGAAAGGCTGGACGAATTATGGAATAGGGATGGATACTTCAATTATCCGTGAAAAGATAAGGATGGGAGCCCGGTATCTTTTTCTCTATGATGAGGAAAGTAAAAAGAGCAAATCCCTGCAACTGTTCCTTCATAATCCAATCGGATCGTATAAAACAATCCAGATCTACAAACTACCAGTTCTGTCAGGTCAGGTAGACGTGAGAGCGGGCCTTTAACTTTTCCCGTACTTCATACCGAGGTTAAAAAAAACGAAACTCCACATATCTGTAAATTCGTCAATCTGTTTGGATGTGGGTTTTCCTCCGGCATGTCCGGCATTTACATCGATCCGGATCAGGATGGGCTGGTCACCCCGGTTTTTATCCTGAAGGGTAGCTGCAAATTTAAAGGAGTGAGCGGGCACCACCCTGTCATCATGATCTCCCGTAAGGACCAACGTGGCCGGATATGGAAGTTCCTTCACATTATGCAAAGGTGAATATTTAAAAAGGCATTTAAACTCCTCTTCATTACTACTAAGGCCATAATCACCGGCCCATGCTTTCCCGATCGTAAAAAGGTGGTAACGCAACATATCCAGAACACCAACTGTCGGCAAGGCCACTTTGGCCAGATCTGGCTTTTGAGTCATTACAGCTCCGATCAGAAGACCTCCATTGGAACGACCGTGAATAGCAAGTTTCTCATGTGAAGTATATTTTTCTTCGATGAGGTATTCAGCGGCTGCTATGAAGTCATCAAAAACATTCTGTTTGTTACATTTAATCCCTGCTTTATGCCAGTCTTCTCCATACTCCCCACCGCCCCTTAAATTTGCCACGGCATATACACCGCCGTTTTCAAGAAAAATTGCACGATCGATCCTGAACTCAGGGGTATAGCTCACATTAAACCCACCGTATCCAAAAAGAAAGGTTGGATTATTTCCGTCCAGCTTGGTGCCTTTTTTACAGGTGATAAACATGGGAATCTTCGTGCCATCTTTGCTGGAGTAAAATACTTGTTTGGTTTCCAACTCATCGGAATTAAAATCGATCACCGGTTTACTATAAACGATCAAAGAAGACTTTCTAACATTGTATTGATAAACGATGGGAGGAGCAATAAAAGTGGTAAATGAAAAAAAGAAAAGAGAGTCTTCACGGTCTGAACTGAGGTTGCCTATAGTTCCCAGACCTCCGAGCTCGATTTGCCGTTCTTCTTTCCCAACCATAGAATATAAGTACAGTTTGTTTGTTACATCTTTCAGGTAATTGACGACCAGTTTGTTATCTGAAACCCTTACGGTCTCCAGCAGATCGTTTTTTTCAGGAATCAAAGTTTTCCATCCCGCTTCTCCTGGATTGTTCAGATCTACCGTAATAAGCCTGTATTTGGGTGCCTTTCGGTTTGTTTTGATGTACAAGGTTGATTTTATCTGGTCGATCACCTTATATTCACTCTCAAAGGTTTCACTGATTGTTATAAAAGGGGAGTCCTTTCTGGTAAGGTCTTTCACTTTCAAAGATCCACCGCTGGTTGATTCACTGGAATAAAGGTAAAGATGAGTTTCATCCTCTGAAACCTCTGCAAAATGACCTTGCTTAGGATGCTCCTTGTCTTCAAAGAACAAAATATCCTGACTCTGATCCGTTCCGGTGTGATGATACCAGATTTTCTGGTTTTCGTTTTTTGCAGTCATTTCTTTTCCGGCAGCGGGTGCATCAAACCGCCCGTAATAAAAGCCATCTCCTTTCCAGGCGATTTCCGAAAATTTCACCCATTCGAGCCGGTCTCCAAGCACTTTCCCGGTTTCAATTTCCATGATCTGAATGGTTTCCCAGTCAGATCCTGCCTTGCTTGTGGCATAAGCAATGTATTTGCAATCTTTAGACAGGCTGATTACAGATAAGGAAACTGTTCCATCGGTCGATAAGATGTTTGGATCAATTAATATTCTGGGTATTCCCTGGCTTCCTTCACGTATCATTAAGACGCTCTGATTTTGCGTTCCAGAATTATGATAATAGAGATAATACTTTCCTTTATTGAAAGGAGTTCCAACTTTCTCGAAAGACCAAATTTTAGTGAGCCTGTCCCTGATCTTTTCACGGTATGGAATTTTGGAGAGGTAATCGTACGTGACCTCATTTTCTTTTTTGACCCATGCCTCCGTCTCTTCCGACCGGTCATTTTCAAGCCAGCGGTAAGGGTCGGATACCGTATTTCCGAAATACGTGTCTTTCTGATCAGATTTTGGAGTTGCCGGGTAAATCAATTTTCCATTGGATTGAGATTGGATACAGTTTGAGCCGAGCAGGAGGCCTGCAAGAAACAAGGATAAAGAGAGTCTTTTCATGAAATCAAGGTAAAACTCAAAAATAGCAAATTCCCATCTACTTTTGGTATAGAGAACTTGCAGGTAGGTCAGGAACTGTCTGATGTTCGTCTATTTAGCTTTGATTCTTGGTTGAATTAAGCTATATTCGGGGCACCTAAAATTTAAGATGAAGAAGGTTCACGCACTCATTCTGATTATTCTCGTGTTTTCTCTCCCAGCCTTTGCTCAGCAGGGCAAGGATGGACTGAAAACAGTAGCAGCTGCAAACAGCATTGTGAACGAATATACCAACCTTACTGCTGATGCTCCGGCAGGCTCCACAGTGATTACGGTGAGCGCTAGTGGACTGAATGTCAATGCCCGATTCGCAGGACCTCTTGCTGCAGGTGACTTGATTCTAATTTACCAGGCTCAGGGTGCGAAGCTCAACGGAGTGATTAACAATACAGCCGGGGTTCCGAATGACAGCAGTTGGGGTGCGGTAGTGAATTATGAGAACTGCGGTTTATATGAATTTCAGGAGGTTTCGTCTGTTCCGAATGCCACTTCCATTACACTCGATTGTGCACTTCAAAACAGTTATTCAGATACCGGGATGGTGCAAGTTGTAAGGGTTCCCAGATATCAATCCCTTACGATCAACGGTGCAGGTGTGATGACGGCTCAGGCCTGGAACGGAGTGACTGGTGAAGGAGGAATCCTGGTGGTGGAAGTTCAGGGCAATACGGTGATAAACGGAAAAATGGATGTCACCGGTCTTGGATTCAGAGGCGGGGTTGAATTGGATAATAACTCAAATTATGGGGGAGGTTTTTTCTCTTCAATCTCTTCCGGTGAAGGAGAGGATAAGGGGGAAAGTATTGCCGGGTATGAAACAAAATACGATCCGCTTGGAGGACACCGTTGTAACGGTGCTCCAGCCAATGGAGGAGGAGGAGGAAGATGCCACAATGCAGGGGGAGGGGGTGGATCCAATGCCGGGATCATTGCGAATTGGAATGGAAAAGGGAATGCCGATAATTCAAATCCAAACTATGTTCTTGCCTGGAATCTGGAAGCCCCAGGATTCGCGAACCATACCTCTTCCGGAGGTGGAAGAGGGGGATATACCTTTGCCGCAAATGTAAAAGACCCTACGTTGGTGGGTCCGATCAATGCAGCCTGGGGTGGAGATGAGAGAAGACCGAGTGGTGGACTGGGTGGTCGTCCGTTGGATTATACAACTGGAAGAATTTTTTTCGGAGGAGGGGGTGGTGCAGGCGATCAGGATAATACCTTAGGAGGCCCAGGAGGAAAAGGTGGAGGAATAATATATGTTTTGAATTACGGAACGATTTCAGGAACTGGAGGTCAGGTTAATGCCAATGGAGCTGTCGGAGGGAATTCAGTGAACAGTTTTTTTAATAATGCTTCTGATGGCTGTGGAGGAGCTGGTGGTGGTGGGGCCATTATCATTAATTCGGTAGGAGCTGTTGCCGGATTTACCGCATCGGCAAATGGGGGTGTGGGGGGTAATCAGACAGTGGTAGCTTCTACAAATGAGTCGGAAGGACCTGGTGGAGGAGGAGGAGGAGGGTATATTGCTATTTCGAACGGGGCAATTGTTCAGAGTGCTTCCGGAGGGGCTAATGGAATCAGCAATTCCCCTGCAGTGAAGACGAAGTTCCCATCCAACGGAGCTACGATCGGAGGAGCGGGAACAACCGGTCAAACCATTAGCAATTTTACGATCTCCACACATACCGATACAATTTGTGCCGGATCAACAGCCAGTATTTCTGCAACACTAAATGGAACAGTCCCCGCCGGAACTACCATTATGTGGTACACGACACCTGCAGGTGGAACCTCTATAGGAAGCGGAAATCCGTTCGTTACTCCGGTGATCAATTCAACGACGGTCTATTACGCTGGAACTTGCCCGGGTACTTACCGCGTTGCCGATACCGTAAAGGTGCTTCCACCCCCAACGGCGAATGCCGGTTCAAATGTTACGGTTTGCAGTGGAGGTTCGACCACACTTACCGCTACCGGAGGGGGAACTTATTCCTGGTCCCCTTCAACGGGATTAAGCAGTACCACCACCGCGAGTACCCTTGCATCACCTGCATCAACCACCACCTATACCGTAACCGTTTCTTTCGGAGCAGGTTGTTCGAATACCGCAACCGTCACTGTAACTGTGGGAGGAAGCATGACCTTGAGTACGAGCCCTAATACGTCTATGTGTTTGGGTGGTCCCGGTGTGAACTTATCCGCGACAGGGGCGACAACATATTCCTGGTCGCCGGCAACCGGACTGACTGCTAGTAATATCTCCAACCCGGTTGCAACGCCTGCTTCTACTACAACTTACACGGTGACCGGTTCGACAGGCTCCTGTTCCGGGACGAGTACGGTAGTAGTTACGGTTAATCCTCTTCCTGTTGCCAACGCAGGAAGCACTGCTTCATATTGCACCGGGGGATCCACAACGCTCAGCGGAAGTGGTGGAACGGCTTATTCCTGGTCGCCTGCAACCGGACTAAGTAATGCCAGTATTTCTAACCCGGTTGCCAATCCGACATCCTCTACTTCCTATACCCTTACCGTGACCGATGCGAATGGCTGTACAAATACAGCTTCCGTTCAGGTGAATGTGAATCCCTTGCCCGTCATAACAGTATCGGGAGCGCTCTCGATCTGTTCCGGAAGCTCAACTTCCTTAACAGCCGGCGGAGCGACAAGCTATTCCTGGACCCCTGCGACTGGCTTAAGCAGTACGAGTACCCCGAATACCATAGCTACCCCATCCAACAATATGACCTATACGATTACGGGAACCGATGCGAATAACTGTACGAATTCAACAACCGCTTCTGTGGTGGTTCATTCGCTTCCAGCCGTTGGTGTTTCCTCTTCTTTAACCAGTGCATGTGCCCCAGGTTGCATCACCTTCAACGGAATAGATTCTTCCGGAAACTGCAGCTCGGTCTTGTACAACTACGGTGATGGAAATACTGGAAGCAATAGTGCCCACTGTTATTCCACTGCGGGTAATTACTCAGTCGTATTTTCTTGTACCGATGCCAACGGGTGCGTAGGTTCGGTTACGAGGTCGAATTATATTCAAATACTTCCTACCCCTGAAGCGGCCTTCACTACTTCATCCCTTGTTATATCCTACAGTGGAAACAAGCCTGATAGTGTATGTTTCAATAATACTTCCACGGGAGCTGTGAGCTGGCTTTGGAATTTCGGAAACGGAACTTCTTCCAGTAAGCAACAGCCATGTGTTTCTTATGCGGATAGTGGCACCTACTGTGTGACTCTTATTGTAAACGGAGCTTCAGGCTGTCAGGATACTTCTCTCTCCTGCATTAAATTAGAGAGAAGGGCAGAGGTTACCTATAATATTCCAAACGTTTTCAGTCCGAATGGTGATGGTATTAATGATTATTTTTTCATAAAAAACTCGGGCTTGAAAGCCCTGGATTGTAAGATATATGACCGATGGGGCAGGCAATTATATGAAATCAATTCCCTGGCAGGATCTTGGGATGGAACGGATAAAGGTCAAAAAATGGTAGACGGGGTCTATTACTTCCTGCTTAACATGACCGCTCTGGATGGAACTCAGAAAGAAGAAACAGGATTCATTCAACTGATCCGGAACAATTAACCGACAGCCCAGGAACTGTCTACTCCTTCAAAAGGCGTCCAGACTGGAAGTAATATTTTAAATAATAGGCTTCATTCAGGTCGTCGATCATCACTCCTTTTTTTACTGTGGCATGAACGAATTTATTGTTCACCAGGTAAACGCCTACATGAGAAATTTTATCGGATTCGATTTTGAAAAAGATAAGGTCTCCCTCTTTTAGTTCTCCTTTTGAAACTACCTTACATTGTTTGAATAAGCTGGCAGAGGATCCTGCAATGGTCATGTCAAAGGCAGTCTTGTAAAGTACCGTTGCAAACCCTGAACAGTCAATCCCTGATTTATTCTTTCCTCCATAAAGATAAGGGGTTCCGGTCCATTCTTCAATAAAAGAGTAGAGCGTGATATTGGTAATCTCTTCAGGCTTTACTCCAAGAATAGGTGCATATTTCTTGCGTAAAAGATCTGCTTTTGAATTCAGTCCGGTCTCCGTGTTGACTGAGCTAGTCGCTTTTCGGGTTGAATGACAGGAACAGAGGAGTGTTATAAAGAGAAGGATCCGAAGCAGGCTGTGAAGAGAAGACTTCATACAGGCAAAATTACACGGTCTGCTCTAAGCGGGGGACGATTAACCCTCAGGAGTTTCCACCGCTCTCCTGTTCATAACCAACAACGGAAAGGAAGATAAGCTATAAAAAAAGTCCCGGGTTTAGCCTCCCGGGACCTTATTTTAACATGGCAAAAAATTAGCTTAGAAAAGCCCTTTTCCAGCTTCATTTTTATAGATCAAAGATGAGGTTTCAACACGTTTGTAGAATTACAGAATTGTTGCTTTTATATTAATTTGTTCGGGAGATAACCGGTATTCCTTATGTTGTTTTTTAGAATAAATCCTTATTTTTTAGTTTAAGCTAAATTTTCTACTTTTGGTTGTTCAGAAACAGCTATTCCACCTAATCAAATCATACTTCGGTACGGCTGAAGGAAATGAGAGAGCCGGGTTCTGTTTTGCAGACTATGAGAAAATTGCTGTTCATCATTATGGGTTTTTTAATTTTTTCTGCATTCCAGCAGAGAGAAGATGCAGCCATTATGAACGCACATGTCAAAGCCATTTTCCTTTACAATTTTACTAAACAAATTGAATGGCCCTCTGATTATAAAAGCGGAAATTTTGTAATTGGTGTTTACGGAACTTATGTGACTCTTCTCAATGAGCTGAACAAGATGGCCAGTACAAAAACCGCCGGAACTCAGAAATTCGAGATTAAGGAGATTACCTCTATTGAGAGCGCTGCAAAGTATCACATTTTATTTGTTTCTTCAGATAAGATGGCTCAGTTCGCTGAAATAACCTCAAAGCTGAAAGGACATGGTACATTGCTGGTTACGGAGAAGGAAGGAATGACTAAAAAAGGCTCTGCCATTAACTTTGTAGTGGTTGATAGTAAGATAAAGTTTCAGCTTAGTAAGACAAATGCTGAAAAGCAACAATTAAAGGTTAGTCGTGATTTGGAAGCTTTTGCAGTAAAAGAGAATGATTAAAAGATCAAAATATCTCCTGCTGATTACACTATTCTGTGTTTGCGGCAGTATGCGCATAACTGCACAGAAAAATGCAGATTTTGTGGCTGCACTTAACTATGTAAACCTTAAACAGGCCGACAGTGCTCGCGCACGTGTTGACAAAGCCATGCGCGACTCCGTTGTTGCAAAAGATGCTCAATCATGGTATGTAAGAGGGTTTATCTACAAGTTTTATTATGTAAGTAAGGAGGCTGATAACCAAACCTCTCCGGCTCGTACGGAAGCGCTCCGTTCTCTGAGAAAGGGTCTTTCCATGTTGCCAGACACCGCTAAAACACTAAAAGAATCTATTAATCTTCAAATGAAGTCACTCGCAGCGAAGTATCATAACGATGCGGCAAGATCTTTGGATACATCCAATTACAAAATACCTGTTCAGAACTTTGCCACGTATATGGATATTATGAAGCAGATTGAACCTGGCATGAACCTAAAGCCTGCGGAGATAGAGATTAACCTGGCTCTTTCTGCTATTTATTCAAGTTTGTATTCGGCAAATCCTAAGACCAGGGCGAACATTCTTGAACTGAACAAAGCGGCTCTTCTAAAGGTATTGAGCCTCGATCCAAACAACGTCAGTGCGAACTACAATATGGGAATATTGTATTATAATCAGGCCGTTTTTCTGATTAATAACTCGGATTATGAGACCCCGCTTACCTCTTTGAATGGTATTCAGGATGACCAGGTACAGCTTTTTAAACAATCCCTTCCATTCACCGAAAAGGCATATCAACTCAACCCCAAAAAGGAAGAGACCTTACAGGCTCTCTCGGGCATTTATTTTGGATTGAATGATTATGACAAGTCAAAACTGTTTCAGGAAAAGCTCGATGAACTGAGAAAAGAACAGAAAAAACATTAATTGATCGATAATATCAATTGATAGACCTTAGAAACCACTATGAAGTTTAGATTTTCTATTGGGCGTAAGATCAGTTTAGGCTTTGCAATTCTCATCATCCTTACGCTGATAGGTTTTGGTGCTACTTTGCTCACTCTGAAAACGAGCAGTAATATCAACAGAGAAATCACTCAGTTGTATACCCCTTCTGTAGGAGCTCTTCGCGAACTGAGTCTGATGGTAGTCAGATCCAAAATGCTCATTGAGAACTGGCTTCACACACCTAAAGACAGTGAAGACAAGGGCAAACTAAAAAAACTCCTCCAGGGTGAATATCCGGAACTGAAAGATCATATACTCAACCTTGCTTACAATAAAACCAAGGAAGTTAATTTACCGGAGTGGAATGATTCCGCGAAGGCTGAGATTATGGCAATCTTAAGCCTTTCTGAGAAACTTTGGGATGCTCAGAGGGACGTCATGTCGCAACTTAATTCCTTCGACAGCTATCAGGATGCGATGCTGACTATGACCAATCAGAATGAAGTGGAAGATGTTGATGGAAGTATCAATGTTGAAACACGACTCATCCTGACCAAACTGGATGCTTTGATTGCCCGTCAGCAGAAAAGCGCTACCGACAAGAGTGAGGAAATGCGGTATTCATTTCAGAATTTGCAGACGGTAGTATTTACTCTCGGTATCGCCCTTCCATTCTTAGGGATTTTGATTGCATTGTTCACCGTACAAACTATCGTCAGACCAATCAAAGAAATTCGCAAGATTATTCTTGATATGGGGATTGGCTATATGCCTAAGGAAAAGATCAAGAACAGGAATGATGAAATAGGAGAAATGTCGGTTGCTTTGAATGGATTAATTGATGGTCTTAAGTCAACTATAGAATTTGCAGATGAAGTCGGGGCTGGAAACTTTGACTCCTATTATAAACCGCTGAGCAGTGAGGATGCCTTGGGACATGCGCTCTTGAAGATGCGTACTGATCTTGCTGAAAATGAGCGCATCCTCGAGGCCAAGGTGATTGAACGCACAGAAGAAGTGGTTCGTCAAAAAGAAGAAATTGAAATTCAGAGTGGAAAGCTTCAGATTCTATACAAACATGTCACAGACAGCATTCGATATGCAAAGAGGCTTCAAGATGCAATACTTCCTCCTGTTGCAGTAGTCAAGCAACTTCTCCCGGATTCATTTATTCTATTTAAACCCAAGGATATTGTAAGTGGAGATTTTTATTGGTTAAATAAAAAAGGAGACCGGATACTTGTAGCTGCGGTCGATTGTACCGGTCACGGTGTACCAGGGGCATTCATGTCGCTTGTAGGGAATAATATGCTGAACCAGGTTGTTAAGGATAATGAAGTCATTGATGCAGGCGATGTGCTTAATAAATTAAATACCCTTGCCGCTGCAACCATAAGCCAGAAGTCGGAAGATGGGGCAATTCGGGATGGTATGGATCTTACGCTCTGTATCATTGATCAGGAGAAGATGACTCTTGATTACGCCGGTGCAAATAACCCTCTCTATTTTTTCAGAAACGGAGAATATCAGGAAGTAAAAGCTGATAAATTTCCAATTGGATATTATTCAGAGGTAGCAAAGAGTTTCACCAATAAGAAATTGAAAATTCAGAAAGGCGATACGTATTACATATTCTCAGACGGATATGCCGATCAGTTCGGAGGCCCGAAAGGGAAGAAGTTTATGGTTAATCAGTTCAGAAGTCTCCTGAACCGTATTCATAAACTCCCGATGGATAAGCAAAAAGAGATTCTGAATCAAACCATTGAAACATGGAGAGGCGGCCTGGAACAGGTTGATGACATTCTCCTTATAGGTTTCCGGTTTAGTTAATTAGCCCTTGGATCAGGGCATGAGCAGCTTAGCTTCTCCAACAATTACAACTTCCCCTTTAGCATTGGTGCAACGGGTACTAAAAGTTCCAATTCGTTTCTCTTCAACCAATGCCGTCAATTCCACTTCCGCAATAATTACTTCTTCCAGGAATACAGGTTTCACAAACTTCAGGCTTTGACCTAAATAGATTGTGCCTTTCCCGGGATAAATTGTTCCGAAAATTGTAGAAAACAGGGCAGATGTAAGCATGCCATGAACCACAACCTGTTTAAAGATTGATTCTGCTGCTGCTTCCCGATTGATGTGAATCGGATTTACATCTCCAGTCAATTTTGCGAAGGCATTTACATCCTCAAAACTGAATGATTTGGAATATTGTTGCTTGGTTCCAATGACGTATTTTTTTGTGCCTGCAAGATGATCGCTCATGAAGTCTGTTTTGATTTATAACGAGTGCTTAAAAGTAGGTCATTTTTCGGGATGGCCGAAATTGGTTTTTATTTATCTTTGCACCGTCTTATATTTAGCCTTAACAGTCGATGAAAAAAACACTCCTTGCTTTTATATGCATATTCTGTATCCATTCTGCCTGGTCTCAGGATAGCCTTGTGAAGAAAAGAAAAATTGTGAGAAACGGAAGTTTCTACTTTTCATGGGGATATAATGCAGAGTGGTATACACATAGCAATATCCATATTTCACAACCGGATCTAAATAGCAATTTTACATATATGAATGTCCTCGCCACCGACCACAGAGGCTGGGACGATCACCTTCTTCAAAAACAGCTCACTATCCCTCAGTACAATTACCGTCTTGGCTATTTCTTCAATGAGAAGCAGGACTGGGGATTTGAAATAAATTTTGACCATACCAAGTATGTGGTTACACCGGATCAATCGGTTCGCGTCAAAGGAACTATAAATGGAAGAGCAGTGGATACAACGATTGTGACAGGTGAACATACCCTCCTCTGGATGCTAAATAATGGAGCTAACTTCCTTCAGTTTAACATCGTGAGGAAACTCAGGATTGTCGACAAAATGAATCACAATGTTCAGTTCGATTGCTTGCTTAAGGCCGGTATCGGCCCTGTAATTCCTCATGTGCAGAATACTATTTTCGGGAATCAGAATAATCCTAATTTTCAGTTTGGGGGATATAACATAGATGCAGATCTTTCCTGGAGGGCGACCATGCTCAAGCATATATTCCTTGAATTTCAGAGCAAGGTAGTGTATGGTCAGTATTTCGGACTGAAGGTGTATGACGGACTTGCCGATCAACACTTTGGTTGCTTTGAAGTTGCGCTCGTACTAGGCGCATGCTTCAATCTTTAATCTTCTAACCTTAATCCTCGAATCTCAAGTGTTTCACAGTGAGACCGTTGTTGATAAGCTCATGCAGTGAATCGATGCCGATCTGCAGGTGAGGAGTGACATAGTCGTTCGTCACCTTGGCATCACTGGCGGCTGTTTTAACACCTTCCGGGTTCATGGGTTGGTCAGAAACTAACAGGAGCGCACCGGATGGAATCTTGTTATAGAAACCCACTGTGAAAATGGTAGCGGTTTCCATATCAATGCCCATCACTCTCAGTCTGCGGAGATAATCTTTAAATTCTTCATCATGCTCCCATACCCTGCGGTTGGTGGTATAGATAGTCCCTGTCCAGTAATCCAGATTATGATTACGAATGGTGGTAGAAATAGCTTTCTGAAGGTTGAAGGCCGGAAGTGCAGGCACTTCAGGTGGGAAATAGTCGTTTGAAGTTCCTTCCCCTCGAATCGCAGCAATCGGCAGGATCAGGTCTCCTAATTTGTTCTTCTTCTTCAGTCCTCCGCATTTTCCGAGAAAAAGACAGGCTTTGGGCTCAATTGCACTCAGGAGATCCATAATGGTTGCTGCACCTGCACTCCCCATTCCGAAATTGATGATTGTGATTCCATTGGCAGTAGCGGTTTGCATGGGTTTGTCAAGCCCAATAATCTCGACATTGTGCCACTCTGCAAAAAGTTTTATGTAATGGCCAAAATTGGTCAGTAAGATGTATTTTCCAAAGGCTTTAAGCGGAGTTCCGGTATAACGAGGGAGCCAGTTATTAACGATTTCTGCTTTTGTCTTCATGGAAGGAGGAGTTTTTTTCATAAGGCGAAATATTTTCAAATATAGGGAGAATAAGTACATTGGTGACAGTTCGGTATCTTTGGTAAAAATCGCTTGTGGAGCAACTGAATTTCCCATTTTATGAATTCAGGCTGAGGAAAGATCAGATTTTTGATCCGGCCAGAAAGAAGTTTGTTGCATTAACTCCAGAAGAATGGGTCAGGCAGCATGTGATCAGATTCCTTTTGGAGTCGGGAGGGTACCCGCTTTCGTTAATGGGAGTAGAGGTGCCAATAGAACTCAATACTCTTAAAAAAAGGGTAGATATCCTGGTGCATGGACGAGATGGAAGACCCCTTCTGATCGTTGAATGTAAAGCTCCTTCCGTCCATATTACCCAGGCGACCTTCGATCAGGCTGCTCGTTATAACCTTAAAGCCGGTGCCTCCTACTTTTTATTATCAAACGGTCATAAGCATTACTGCTGCAAGGTTGGTGGAGTGGGGGAACCTTATGTTTTCCTGAAGAGTCTACCTGCGTTTTCGGAGATTGAATTCATCTGATATCCACAGAATAACAGGATGTTTGAATATCCGGACGATTTTGTTAATTTTAGTAAAATTTCATCTCAAATCCATTTGACCTCCTAATGAAAAAAATAACTACTCTTTGTTTCAGCGCATTCTTGTGTGCTTCCAGCATGCTGGCTCAAGCACCAAAATCGTCGATACCTAAGCACATTAAGCACTTCAGCATTCCTGCCGGAGTCACCATGGATGAGTTTATTCCACAGACCATCGTTTTGAAAGTTAAGCCTCAGTTTAGAAATCAGTGTTCAGCGAACGCGGTCAACAACGCAGTCTTCAATTCTGTGTTGAGCTCCATTGGTGCTACCGGATTTGGTCAGGTGTTTCCACATACTCCAGCTCCTGAAACGGAATTCAATAAGTATGGACAAAGAATGATCGATTTATCCCTTACCTATTCCTTCAAATATACTTCAACTCTTGGCCTGGTTAAGCTTATCAATATGCTTGAGGATTTGAATCTCTTCGAATATGTGGAGCCTATGCCACTTCCTAAAATTGTGGGAACCACGAACGATCCCTATGCTGTAAACGGACTCACAAACAATCACCAGTACAATATATTTACTATTAAAGCTGCAGGAGCAAGCACCACCGGATGGGATATTTCAAAAGGAGATACCAATGTGGTGATTGGAATTACGGATACAGGGACGGAACTTACTCATCCCGACCTTAATCCGAACATCAAACGGAACATGGGAGAAATACCTAATAACGGAATAGATGATGATCATGATGGGTACATTGACAATTACCTCGGCTGGGATCTGGGTATGAATGATAATGACCCGACCTGGCAAGGGAATGCACACGGAGTGCATGTATGTGGTATTGCAGATGCAGCTACCAACAACACTGTAGGGATAGCCGGTGTGGCTTATAATTGCAAATTTCTTCCGGTTAAAATTGCCGATGCAACCGGTGCTCTCACACAATCGTATCAGGGGATTACTTATGCAGCCGATCATGGTGTCAAAATAATCAATTGCTCCTGGGGTGGAACTTTCGGTGGAAGTTACGGTCAAAGTGTGATCGACTATGCTACAGTAAATAAAGATGTGCTTGTTGTTTGCGCTTGCGGTAACAATGGTATACAACAGGATTTCTTTCCTGCTTCCTTTGATAAGGTTATGAGTGTTGCATCAACAGATAATAATGACCAGCTATCAGGCTTCTCCAATTACAGTTTTAATGTAGGCGTATGTGCACCCGGAAGTAATATTTTTTCGACCTGGAACGGAGGAAGCTATACTCAACTCAGTGGAACCTCCATGGCTTCACCTTGTGCTGCCGGAGTATGTGCAATGATACGGTCTTATTACCCAGCTTATAACGCGTATCAGACAGCCTCTCGTTTAAAACAGACAGCCTACAACATTTACCCTGTTGGTTCAAATTCATCTTATGCAGGTATGCTGGGGACTGGAAGGGTAGATATGTATGCTGCACTTACTGGACCTTCGGGTCCATGGATCATTGATACAGCCTTGCAGATCACCGATCATAATGATGGGATCTGGAATATCGGAGATACACTCAGGATTGGCGATACTTACCTGAATACCCTTTCTCCGACCACGAATCTCACGGCGACATTGTCTTGTTCATCTCCCTATGTGCAGATTCAAATGCCGACTGTAACGCTCGGAGTAATAGGTACGATGGCCACCAAGAACAATTATGGAAATCCCTTCTTGGCTAAATTAATTGGTAGTCCCCCGGTTAATACTCCAGTGAACTTTAAAATTACCTATTCCGATGGTACGTTTACAGCAAGTCACACCTTTACACTCACCATCAATGATGATTATATAAATATAGCCATCAACGATGTAGGAACAAGTATCACCAGTAAGAGCCTTACCGGATTCAATGATAACCCGAACCAGACTCAGGGCCTTGGATTCCAGTATCTCAGTTATGGAAACGTGCTGTATGAAGGTGGCTTAATGGTTGGAACCTCACAAAATCAGGTTTCCAGTAATGTGCGGGGTAATCCTAATCCGAGTGTTTCATTTGTTGATATGGAACGGGTTGCACAAAGAATTCCTTCTGTTGTATCCGATTTTGATGCTGCCGGTGAATACACAGATGCAGGAGCAACGCTCCCAATGAAAATAAAGGTTCTTCAGAAAGATTACGCATGGTTATCACTTGGAAATCGCAAGTTTGTGATGCTTCAGTATTACATCAAAAATATGAATGCCGATACAACAACGTTGCGTAACCTGTATGCCGGATTGTTTATGGATTATGATATTACAGCCGCAACGGCCAGCACCAATAAAGACTCAGTCGACAATACAAACCGTATGGGTTATGGATATAGTACTGTTGCTCCGAAGATTTATGCGGGCACCAAACTACTTTCTCATACAGCACCTTTTGTCCACTATGGAATTGATAATATGACGGGTGGAGGAGGAGGAATAGATATTTCGGCGGGATATTCAGATGGGAACAAGTATCTGACTCTTTCAACAAACCGTTCGAGCGCAGGAAACGGTTCATCTGCTGGGAATGATATCTGTGATGTCACTAGTTCTGGCCCATTTACAATCCTCCCAGGAGATTCCATACAAGTGGCATTTGCAGTAATAGCAGGTGATAACCTGGCTGATATTCAGCTGAGTGCTCTGAATGCACAGAATCTTTATGACAATCCTCTATTTGCTGTAAATGAACACCCGATTGCTTTTGCATCACTTAATACCTATCCAAATCCTTCTTCCGGAACAAGTTATATAGATCTTAGCTCTTCTTCAGAACTGCAGAATGCCGATCTTAGTATCTACGACCTTCAAGGAAGAATAGTGGCCACCCTCTATAATGGAACGCTCAAATCCGGAGATCATCGGTTCGTTTTCAATTCTGCCAACCTTGCTCCGGGTATCTATGCTTGTAAGTTTACCACGGAAAAGGGCGTGGTGAGCAAAAAGCTGGTTGTTACGAAGTAATTCGACCTATAAAATAAGTAAACGGGCAGATTTTTCTGCCCGCTTTTTTTTTCTTACGGGTTGTAATGCGTAGATTTGCGATACAAAAAAAAGAACATGGACCTAAGCGGAGTAATATCAATATCTGGAATGAGCGGACTTCATAAAGTAATTGCTCAAACAAAGAATGGCGTGATTGTAGAATCTCTTGCCGACAAAAAACGGTTTCCTGCATATTCCAGCAGCCGTATCAGTGCACTGGAGGATATTAGTATCTATACCAAAGGTGAAGACATGCCCCTGCGTGATGCACTCGGTAAAATATTTGAAAAAGAAAAAGGAAACCCTGCACCAGACCACAAAGTGAGTGATAAAGAGTTGCTCACTTATATGGAAACAGTGATTCCTGAATACGATAAAGACCGGGTTCATACTTCGGATGTACGCAAATTGATCAATTGGTATAACCTTCTTCAGAAAACTGATCTTCTTACCAAGGAGCCTAAAAAAGACGATGGCGAGCATACTGAAATCCCTAAAGTTGGAAGTGATGCGGAGAAACCCAAACCCTCGGCGAAGAAATCAGCCCCAGCCGGTGGAAAGAAACTGATGAAGACAGACGCTCCTAAAGTAAAAGTAGTGACCGCCCGGAAGTCTGGTGCAGCTTAAAGCCAGAACCAAATCCACATCCGAATCTTTCAGGGACCAATCTTTATTTAATACATGAACGAAGATCAAGATGATATTGTAGTCGTTCCCGATAAAAAAATAAGAAAATTTCTTCCGGAGGATTTCAGTATTACTACCTGGGCTAATATTGAACCCTATTTCATTCAACTGAATAAACGGGTGATTGCCACCCTGGAAGAACTGGAAGAGTGGCTTCTGGATGTGAGCGAATTACAGTCTGTTTTCCAGGAAGATCAGGCATGGAGATATATACGCATGACAGGGGATACGGAAAACCGGGAATATGAAGAGGCTTTTAATTATTTTGCTTCAAACCTTGAACTTCCATCGGCACCCTATTTCAATTCTTTTCATAAACACCTTCTATCCTCCCCTTTTTGTTCCCTGTTACCGGCCGATAAGTACGCCATCTTTCTTCGTTCTATAAAAAGAGAGATTGAAATCTACCGTCCTCTGAATATCCCTCTCCTCACCAAGATCGATGTGATGAGCCAGGAGTATGCCAGAATCATTGGATCAATTACGGTGGTTATCCGTGATAAGGAGATGACGTTGCAGCAGGCTTCGAATTTATTCAAAAGTGTTGATAGGAATCTTAGAGAACAAACCTACCGTCAGGTTCGTGAGCTCCGGCTGGCACGCCGGGAGTCACTTGATTTACTCTTTGATAAACTTCTGGAGATTAGGAACCAGGTGGCGTTGAATGCCGGATTCGTCAATTTCAGGGATTATTGTTTTGCTGCCCTTGGGCGCTTTGATTATACTGCAGAAGATTGTTTCCTGCTCCATCATTCGGTTTCAGAAGAGCTCATCCCATTGATAAAGGAGTTTGATGAGCGAAGAAAGGAAACGTTAGGACTGGATAAGCTTAGGCCTTGGGACAGCGAAGTGGATCTTCTTGGCAGACCCCCTCTTTCGCCCTTTAAAAATGCGGAAGAACTGATTGAAAAAACGGTACAATGTTTTAACCGCATTGACCCTGAGTTTGGAAGCTATATACGCATCATGAACAAAATGGGACATTTTGACCTGGACTCGCACAAAGGAAAAGCCCCTGGAGGTTACAATTATCATCTGCCGGAAACAGGAGTCCCCTTTATTTTTATGAATTCTGTCGGTTCGCTGCGCGACCTGGTGACCATGGTACATGAAGGTGGTCATGCAATCCATTCATTCCTTTGCAGGGGGCTGCCTTTAAAAGAGGACAAAGATGTTCCTTCCGAAATTGCTGAACTTGCTTCCATGAGTATGGAACTTCTAAGTATGGAACACTGGGATGTTTTCTTTCCAGATCAAGAAGATCTGAAAAGGGCCAAAATGGAACAAATGGAAAAAGTCCTTCGATCTCTTCCCTGGATCTGTCTGGTGGATAAATTTCAGCATTGGATTTATGAGCACCCTGTACATACTCATCAGGAACGGGGTGAAAAGTGGACGGAATTTGCTTCCGGCTTTGAAAGCAAGGTCATTGACTGGAGTGGATTCGAAGATGGAAGAGAAAGTGATTGGCATAAACAACTCCACATATTTGAAGTTCCCTTCTATTATATTGAATATGCGTTTGCGCAATTGGGAGCTATTGCCGTTTGGAGAAATTACAAACGTAATCCTGAAGAATCAATCCTCAAATACAGAAAGGCGCTCAGTCTTGGTTATACACGCACTATCGGAGAATTATACGAAGTGGCGGGTGTAAAGTTCGAGTTCTCAGGCTCCTATGTAAGGGAACTGGTTAATTTTGTGAGGGAAGAAATCCGGAAACTTTAATTAAATTGTATCTTTGAAATTTGGTTTCAATCTTATATCTATCAGATCTATGAAGCACCCAGATAAAAGTGAATATCCAGAATATTTTGAACAATATATCAGACTTATTCCCGGTGAGAATGTAATCCGGGCACTGGAAGGTCAGATGTTGGAATTGCAGGCACTTGTTTCAGACCTTCCTTCGGAAAAGGAGGATTATGCATACGCCCCTGGAAAATGGACGATAAAAGATGTTATCGGCCACCTCATTGATTGTGAACGGATCTTCGGGTATCGGGTGTTAAGATTTGCCAGAGGCGATAATAAAGAATTGCCTGGCTTTGATGATGAGATGTATGTACCTGCAGGGAAATTCAACAAACGAAGTTTTTATGATCTGGCTCATGAATTCTCTGTATTGAGAGAAGCAAATATTATCCTTTTTAAAACACTCGATGAAGAAGCGCTATCCAGAAACGGTATTTCTGATGGAAAGTCGATGAGTGTGCGAGCTCATATTTTTTCTATTGCCGGCCATTCTGCTCATCACGTCAGAACTATTAAATCGAGGTATCTGGATTAGCTCTGCTGATTTTTTCAAATCTCCATAAAAGGCCAAGTGCAGAAAAACTGAGCCCGATAATGAACCCATACCAGACCCCCTTAACACCCAGTCCAAAATAAAGACCAAGTAGATAACTGGAAGGAAGTCCAATGACCCAATACGCCACCAGGGTGAGAATAGTCGGAAATTTGGTATCGTTCATGCCTCTCAAGGCCCCAAGACCGACTACCTGAATTCCATCTGAGAGCTGAAAGAATGCAGCAATTATTAATAACCCTGAAGCAATTTTGAGTACCTGAGGATCTTCGCTCAGCACAGTTGCTAGGCTATCCCTGCACAAGATAAAAAGGACTGCACAGGAAAGCATTAACACCGCCACAAGTATCAACCCTGAAAAACCGGCTCTTCTCATTTCCTGTAAATTCTTTCTTCCGGATTCATTGCCCACTCTGACCGCGACAGCTGCACTTAGTCCGCTTGCAAACATATAGGTGCAAGCTGCTATAGTCAAAGCAACTTGGTGGGCTGCTTGTTTGACTGTGCCCAGGGTTCCCACCATTAACCCTGCAAAGCTGAAAGCTCCTACTTCAAAGATAAACTGAAGACCAATAGGAATACCGGTCCGGAGAATTTCAACTATGACCTGCCAGGAGACACCTTTCATCTTAAACCCCTCCCGGTATATATGGAACGATGGTTTGAAATAAATATAAAGAAGCATTCCAAATCCCATCGCTACCCTGGCAAAAAAACTACCCCAGCAGGCTCCCATTACTCCCATCGGACGAAAGCCAAAATGCCCGAAGATGAGAGCGTAATTGAAAAGTACATTCAAAAGGTTTCCTCCAAGGCTCACAACCATAGCCATTCGAGTATCACTCAGACCTTCCGCAAACTGTTTACAGGCAGAAAAAAGGCTAAGTGGAACAAGAGAAAAGATCATGACATTCATGAAAGGAATAGCAATTTCAACTACATCGGGATCCTGATTCAAGTGGCGGAGCAGCGGGGAGACAAATAATAAGAAAAGGAATAAGACAACTCCGGTCAATACACTGACGAGAATTCCATTCCGCAGGAGTTCGGTAATCCTGCCAGGTTTCTTCGCCCCATCTGCTGCAGCTACCAGGGGTGTAATGCCAAACCCTACTCCGAGAGCAAAACAAAGGACAAGCATATACAGACTGTTTGTGATATTCATAGCAGCCTGGGCACGTGATCCAATTCCCTCGATATGCCCAACCATGGCCGTATCGACAAATCCGACCATCATATGACCAAGCTGCCCGAAACAAACCGGCAATGCAAGATTTATTGTTTTACGGATATGATGAGAATAGGAATGAACCTGCATAAGAGGGCTAAAGATAAGGGATTCCTAACCCTTCCCGGGAAAATAATCTCTGTACCAGTCAGTCTCGTGAAAGTCCAATGCTTGTTCCTGGATTATATGTGATGGGTCAAGCTTTTTGAAAAAATGTTCAAGAGTCTGGTAATCACGTTGCGAGATAACCGGAAACCCGTTTCGGATTAATAATGCAGCACAAACTCCAGGGCCTTCCCTGTAATGAGCCAGTTCAGTCTTGCGATGGCCATCAAAGATCACTTGAGTGCCACAGGCTGCACTGGTGTCTGTTAGTATTGCCAGGTGGATTTGATGCTGGGTTGCAAGTGCCAGCATCCTTTCGGCTGCATGGATCAAAGGGGCAGTCCAATCTTTCCCAGACTCTGTTATGACTTTGGCTTTGCCGGATAATACATCGAACCCATCTCCCCCATGAATATTACAGAGCTCCCTGGGCGTTCCGAAAGAAAAATCTTCAGGACAGAAGCTATGGGCATGAATATTTTTGTGAGCCAGTAATTTGAGCATGATCGGGTATTCACCATAGGAAGTACCATCAAATCCGCAGAGTGTTCCGCTAAGGCAGGAGCTGACCATCACATGAATCGGATTTTCTGGGCTTGGATCTGGAAGTTGGTTTATATAATTACGGATGCTCTGATGTTTGTCCATGCTCCTGGAAGAAACGTCTTTTATTTCATTTCAAGAATGCGTATTATTTCAGTAACCCCGTCAATCATTCCTTTGCCTGGATTTCCGGCTTTGAATGAAGGAATCATTAACTCATTGACAATCTTATGGCAGAGGGCATCATTCAGTTTCTTCTCAATTCCCAGGCCAGTGGCAATCCTTACTTCACGAAGTGCTTTGCTATAGATAATGGTTACTCCGTTGTTTTTATCTTTGTCGCCCACCCCCCATGCATTGGAAAGGTCTCTGGTGAAATCTGCCAAGTAGGTATATGGAGCGATACTCGAAATGGTTACAATGGAAATCTGATTTGTTGTTTTGTTATTGTGATCTACGATTAGCTTCGTGAGCTTAGCTTCGGTGGCACTGTCAAGTACCTCCTCGAAATCATTAACCCAACCTACGGCATCCGGAAACTTCGAGGTGTCAGTGGCGGCCTTCGTGTTTTGATTTGTATTCGCAGGACTTCCGGTTTGTGCTTCTATGATTGAAGCGAATGTTCCGAAAAAAAGAAAAAAGAAAATATATTTCAGGAAAAGCGGTTTGTGAATATTTGTGTTCATTTGAAGAATCGAATAAAGTTTAGCTTATGCGAATTTACATATTTATACCAGATGATGGCTGCTTTCCTGGGTTGTTAAATCAAAATTTCACTCTCAGGTTACACCGTACCTCTGATTCGTGCCGTCCGTTAATTTGATAAAGAGTACCAGCACCTATTACTTGGCGGTCGTCATAAAAGGTACGTGTAAAACTCAGGGATACCTGAATTTTCCGGAACGATTTGGTCTGTATAAGACTTGTGAACCGGCTACCTCTACCTGAATAAGAAGGGATGGAATAGGTTCCGGGTACTCCCTGTTCATATGCATAGATCCTTGTGTTGCCGGAGGGGGTATCAAAAATGGTATAGGATCCGGTAAAGGAGAAAGGGAGCTTTCTGAGCTTAATGCGAAAAGAAGCGGAAAGCAAGAATCCCTGCTCGAGTGATTGAACACTGTCTGTCTTCCGGATCAACTCCACCCGGGTTTTTAAATTGATGACAGCACTTGGCTGGGTCATAATGTTAAGACGATAATTGGTCTGGATTCCGGGAAGAGGGAAATTGATTTCATTCGGATCATCCGCAGCTGGAGGATCAAGAGCGGAAAGCTTCCTCCTGAAAAACAAGTAAATTTCGGTTCGTTTATCCGGGTTCCACGAAATTTTTGCAAATAAATCATTCCCGGTAACAGGTGCATCAACCCTGTATTTCAACCAGGGGTAAGAGACGAAGTCATAAAAAGCGGAGATGTTGATTTGACTTCGGGGTTTTAATATCAATCCCCAATAAATTCCCTGTTCATTGCTCGTTTTACCACCTTCAGAGAAAGCATTTGAAAAAAAACTATGATATGCCGGCGAATAGTTCCTGTAAAGAATTGTAAAACTCATCCGCGGATCAGCTGCGACTAATACACCCTGAAGGAATGCTGTGTTTGGATGTTTCCCCTGGTCTTTACTCAGAGCTCCTTCCCCAAAAAAATTCAAGTTTCGGATCACCAGGTTATAATCGGCTCCTGCATTCATTAATTCCTTTCCTCTGAATTCAAAAAGGTTGTAGGGCACAGGTTTGGGTTCCACATCAGCCCCAAATCGCGTTTGCATTGCGGTAATTCCAAGCACTATTCTGTGAAGGGAGAGCGCAAGATGCCCTCCGGCAGTTTCCTCAGGAAGTGTATTCGCACTAAGAAGTTCAGAAGAGGTGGCATGAATACCGGTGGTTTGAATAGTGCGCACGGTCATTATCTTGCCTCCGATGCTGGTATCACTAACGGTAGCATCGAGCAGTTTATAGGAATAGAAAGCAGTTACTTGCAGTAATCCTAACTGAAGTGTCATACCACCACCTCTAAGATTTCTGGTTTTGGAGGAGGAAGTATAAGGCTTTAATCCTGCTCCAGTACGCTCCACTATGCAGGCATCAGCTGTTTTGGAAAGCGCCAGTCCCGACCATGCTACCAGGCCTTGCCCGAAACTCATTGCATAGTCACCTAAAGCAAGGGCCTTGATAATGCCTTTGGTATGAATAAAAAGATGCATCGAATAAAAATCAAACCCTTTACCAGCTTGGCTAATCGAAAAACGCTCTCCAGGGTCTTTTCGTCCGCTAAACCCTATGCTTGTAATATTGGAAATACTCAAACGATAGGACGCTAATATCTGATCGGGACTGCCGATAAAACGGGAATCCGAATTGGAGGATCCGGCGTCAATAGGAGTGTACGCCTTTTGTGTTTCCAGTATTCTTGCATACCTCAATTCGAATTGTTGAGAGGTGTTTTTGATGAGCTCTTTCAAGTTCCAGCGGGTATTGGGTTCCCGTATGGTGACACGAACATAAGGAAGAAGTGCCCGGATGGTTTGAATATCAAAATGGTCAATAGACTGTAACTCATATACACTGAGCAATGGGCCATTGATATGGATATGTTCCAGTAAGGCATTGATCTGAATCGGGTTAAGCAATCCTAGTTCCTGTAAATCCTCCTTCCCGGCAGCATTCATGTTGAGCCGATGGTTCTTAAAATAGACCAGGTTCTCAAATAGTTCACTGTAATCTTCATCATCTGCCCCGCTCGCCTCACTTTGCATCTCCAGGTTTTCTTGCATCACTTCGGTGAGCATGAATTCCGACTCCTTCAGAAGTAGGGAATCTTCCTGCGCATGCACAGATTGAAAGGAAATCTCAAGCATCAAACACACGACAAACCGGAATATTCTCATGTCGGTGGATTGAAAACATAACCGATGCTAATCCCGGTACTTAATCCGAGAATCGGATGCCAGGAGGCAGCAGTATCGATTATTAAATTCTTCATCCGGAATCCGGCTCCGAAACAGAACATCGTAGGATTTCCGTTGAGGCCTGCTCTGACAATCAGACTTTGAACAAGGGTATATTCAAATCCTCCGCGAAAAATGGGGGGATTAAAATTGTCTTTTTCTGTTTCTACTGCAAGGTTAATTTTTGGGGAAAGGCGATACAGCAACCCTGCACGCAGGATAGTTGGATAACGTTCATCATTATATTCCGCGAGAGATGTCCGGGTTGGGTTGTTGAGGTGTATTCCCAGCTTGAGATTTTTAAATAGGAGGGCTTCCAATCCCAATTCTCCTGCAATTGCATTTCTTGTTCCATAGCCCTCTGCGATAACCGTACGCAGGTAGTCAAGCTGGACTCCAGCCGAACAATGGGAACCTATCTTCAGTGCATAAGCAAGTCCGAATTTATTTTCCTGATAATCCGGAGACCCGAAGGAGGAAACATCGAGTCCGATGGCCCCCTTGTGTAAAGGAATCGCACATGCCAATCCTCCGGTCTGTAAAGCAGTTAATCCGAAAGGGATTTCAAAGGAAGAGGAGAGTTCGGTTTCTTTGATAAAGGCTAATCCGGCCTGATTATGTCTGGTGCACCAGACATCTTCAAGGCAAAGGCCGGCATCACCCATTCCAGCCGCACGGGCTCCTCCGGCCAGGTTGTCGTTTCCGGCGGTTAAGCTATTTAAGCCAAAAACAAGAAGGAGCAGTAAAGGGCAGTTTGCTTTTGATCGCATACTTATTCGTTTTTGGACGAATTAAAGTGCAATCAGCAGGAGTAGCAAATGGAATTGGTGATTAATTTAAGTATTCGGTCATGGGTGATAGCGGTTAAAAAAAATCACATCACGGGTTTGACTACTCAACCCTATACTCGAATTTATGGCTTTTCAATTCCTCATTCGCCTTCAGGATCTTATTCTTTAATCCTTCTTTGAATTTGATAACTTTATTCAGCAGCTTATCATCTCCGGTAGCGAGGATCTGCACACTCAGAATTCCTGCATTCTGGCCTCCGTCTAACCCTACGGTTGCAACAGGAATGCCAGGAGGCATCTGGACAATAGAGAGGAGTGAATCCCATCCATCAATTGAAATGCTGGATCGGCAAGGTACACCGATCACAGGAACAGGTGTAAGAGCAGCCACAACACCAGGAAGATGAGCGGCACCCCCAGCTCCGGCAATGATTACTCGGATGCCGCGTACATGGGCTTTACTTGCAAAATCCATCACCGCCTCGGGAACCCGGTGGGCAGAGAGGGCATTGATTTCAAAAGGAATCTGGAACTGGTCAAGGATTTTAGCCGCTTCCTGCATGACAGGCATGTCGGATGTGCTTCCCATGATGATACTGACGAGTGGTTTCATGTATGTGTAATTAGGGTTTGTCGTGATTTAGGTCTGATTCGGGCATGAAATTACGAAATACTGAAGATTCTCGTCCATTTTAACTAGATTTGCCACCCTAAGCCTATGAAAAGCATCCTGATACACAATAAAGCCTTCAAGCTTTATATCCGTGCCGAAGAAATTAAAGTGGCCATCTCCAAGATTGCAACGCGTATGAATGACGAGCTGAGGGATAAAAAACCGCTCTTTATCGCTGTCCTGAATGGCTCCTTTGTGTTCGCCGGGGACTTGCTTAGGGAACTGAATTTGGAATGTGAGATATCTTTCGTCAAGCTATCTTCCTATGAGGGGGTATCCAGTACTGGGAAAGTGAAAGAATTGATTGGATTAGACCGGGATATCCAGGGACGGACCATCGTGGTTATTGAGGATATTGTAGACACCGGGGTAACGCTTGATATGCTCTACAATCAGCTTCGTGCCTGCGGCCCGGCTGAGATCCGAACCGCCACTTTGCTTTTTAAACCTGCAGCCTATACGAAAAACATCAAGGTAGATTACCCCGCTATGGAAGTGCCGAATGACTTTCTGGTTGGGTATGGACTGGATTACGATGGATTAGGTCGGAATTTGGGTGATATTTACAAAGCTGAGTGATGTTTTCTAAAGGAAATTACTAATATTGTACGACCAATTTTAAAGCAAAACCACACAAATTAATCCCTCATTCACATGTTAAACATTGTTTTATTCGGTCCCCCAGGTGCTGGCAAAGGTACACAGTCGAAAAAACTGATTGACAAGTATCATCTCATCCATCTTTCAACCGGTGATATTCTTCGGGCTGAAATTGAACAAGGTACTTATCTGGGTCTTGAAGCTAAACAACTCATGGATCAGGGCATCCTGGTTCCTGATCATATCGTAATAGGCATGATCCGGAGTAAATTGGACTATAATAAACATGCCAACGGGTTTATCTTTGATGGTTTCCCACGCACTATTGCGCAGGCCGAAGCACTTGATAAACTCCTTGCCGAGAGAAATACATCAATACACATGATGCTTGCATTGGAAGTAGAGAAGGATGAACTTCTGAAACGGATGCTTGGACGTGCCATGGAATCAGACCGGGCAGATGATAAAGATACTGCGGTTCACCAAAGGAGAATTGAAATATATAATAAAGAAACTGCTCCTTTGAAAGATTTTTATTCTGCCCAGAGCAAATTCTATTCTGTTTATGGTGTAGGAAGCATAGATGAAATATTTGATGAACTCTGCAGTGTAATAGACATGAGTCAGGGCAATACACACGGGTCTCATTCTATCGTGGATGATTATCCCCGGCACTATAACCCTGTGGTGATTCATCCGGATTCACCGGAAGAAGCCAAGCAACGGAAAGTGGCAGCGGAAAAAGAAATCAAGGCTGGATTTAATTCCAGGAAAGAAGAAATAGTGCCGGTACGCAATACCTTTGTTCCCAAGCCTGCCAAGGCTCCGGCTAAACCGGAAGTCAAAAAAGCAACAACTGCAAAGGCTGTGAAGAAAGTAGCTCCGGTTAAGAAAGCCGCTACTAAAAAAGTAGCACCTAAAAAGGCTGCCAAAAAGGTTGTAAAGAAAACTGCACCTAAGAAAGCAGCAGCTAAGAAAGCTGCAAAAAAGGCAGCACCTAAGAAATCAGCACCTAAAAAGAAGGTTGTTGTCAAAGCAAAAAAAGCAAACCCTAAGAAAGCCTCCAAACCGGCTCCGAAAAAAGCGAACAAGCCTGTAGCCGGTAAGAAGGTTGCCAAGCCTGCAAAGAAAAAAGGTAAACGTTAAGTCGGGATTTTTTCTGATTATATTCAATCACTTTAACCCCGGCCGTTAAGTCGGGGTTAATCATTTAAGAGGGACAAAGCTGTGGATTCGAATTTTGTAGATTATGTCAAAATATGTTGCCGCTCCGGAAATGGAGGCGCCGGTTCTGTGCACTTGCATCGCAGCAAACTTACAGCTTTCGGTGGACCTGATGGGGGCAACGGAGGAAGGGGAGGACATATCATACTCAGGGGCAATAAACAGATCTGGACCCTTATCCACCTAAAATACCGGAAGCATGTGCTTGGAACAGATGGTGAGAAAGGCGGAAGTGCCCAGCGAACTGGCGCTGAAGGAAAAGATGAAATACTGGAAGTGCCGCTGGGAACAGTTGCAAGAGATGCAGAGACCGGGGAGGTAATGTTTGAAATTACAGACGATGGAGAAGAGCGTATCCTCGTTCACGGTGGAAGAGGAGGGAAGGGTAATGAACATTTCAAGAATTCTGTTGTTCAAACTCCACGTTTTGCCCAGACCGGAGAACCCGGAAAGGAAGAGTGGAAAATACTGGAGCTTAAACTGCTTGCTGATATTGGTCTTGTAGGCTTCCCGAATGCAGGTAAGTCAACCCTCCTGTCGGTTGTGTCGGCAGCCAAACCGGAAATAGCTAATTATCCATTTACAACCCTCGTTCCTAACCTGGGAATTGTAAAATACAGAGATTACCGCTCGTTTGTAATGGCAGATATTCCGGGAATTATTGAAGGAGCTCATGAAGGCAAGGGGCTGGGACTACGTTTTCTGCGTCATATAGAAAGGAACTCCATGTTATTGTTTCTCGTGCCAGCCGATAGCAATGATATCATCAAGGATTATAAAATTTTATTGAAAGAACTTCAGTTATTCAATCCGGAGCTTTTGGATAAGAAGCGTATCCTGGGCATCTCCAAATCGGATCTCCTGGATGAAGAACTAACTACTGCAATTAAAAAAGATCTGAATAAGCGTTTCAAGGAAAAGAAAACAGTTCCTTTTATGTTCTTTTCTTCAGCTTCCATGCAAGGGATTATGGAGTTGAAGGACCTGATCTGGAACCGCCTGAATGAAGAGTTTGTCTAACCTGATAACAAGAGCTCAGTGTCGCTGTTCGAAA
>Ga0207068_1024_pt1 | contig 50961 bp, 36 predicted proteins | sample Alteio_BWMinCont_23_FD_153475 | JGI IMG/M metagenome (GOLD analysis project Ga0207068, IMG submission 153475) | Enriched cells from forest soil in Barre Woods Harvard Forest LTER site, Petersham, Massachusetts, United States -... | ecosystem: Environmental > Terrestrial > Soil > Temperate forest >... | reverse complement strand
ATGCCCGGACGTTTTTCCCTCTATCAGGATCTGACCGTAGAAGAAAATCTGAAATTCTTTGCCACGGTATTCAACACGACTGTTGCCGAAAATTATTATCTGATTAAAGACATTTATATGCAGCTTGAGCCCTTCAAAGACCGGCGTGCCGGAAAACTGTCGGGAGGGATGAAACAGAAACTGGCCCTGTGCTGTGCCCTGATCCATAAACCTGAAGTACTCTTTCTGGATGAACCTACTACGGGAGTGGATGTCATGTCAAGAAAGGAATTCTGGGACATGCTTAAGCGTCTTCAAAAAGAAGGAATAACCATTCTCGTTTCTACTTCCTATATGGATGAGGCTACTTTGTGCGACCGGATTGGTCTGATACAGCAAGGAAAGCTGCTCTCTGTAGATACCCCTGAAAACATTGTTCACCGCTTTCCCGGAGCCCTCTATGCCATTAAATCGGGCGCTCCTTACAAACTACTTAAAGACCTGAATGCCTTTCCGGAAATGGCCGACAGCTATTCTTCCGGAGCCTATGTACACTTCCTGTTTAAAGATCAGAACAGTGGCAGCCAGGGACGATTATTGGAATACCTAAGGAAGCAAGGACATACCGATGTGGAAATGAAAGAAACAATTCCAACGGTGGAAGATTGTTTTATCCGATTACTAAAATAACAGAGATGAAGGAAGTGGTTATTCATGCAGATAAGCTTACTAAACGCTTCGGCGACTTTGTGGCGGTGGATGAAATCTCCTTCGAAGTATACAAGGGAGAAATATTTGGATTTCTGGGTGCAAACGGAGCAGGCAAAACAACAGCCATGCGGATGTTTTGTGGCTTGTCCATTCCTACCTCCGGCATGGCAACCGTAGCAGGCCTGGACGTATACCGCAAGCCCGAAGAGATTAAAAAGAATATTGGTTACATGAGTCAGAAATTCTCCCTGTATGAAGATCTGACGGTATCCGAAAACATTCAATTTTACGCCGGAATCTATGGCTTAAGCGACGCAGCCATCAAGGAGAAAACAGCCTTACTGGCCGACAAGCTTGGGCTGACCAAAGAAATGAAACAGCTCGTTGGAAGCCTTCCGCTTGGTTGGAAACAGAAAATTTCACTCTCCGTAGCCCTCTTCCATGAACCTAAAATAGTGTTTCTGGATGAACCCACCGGAGGAGTGGATCCGGTCACACGGAAGCAGTTCTGGGAAATGATTTACGATGCTGCTGACAGAGGTATTACGGTGTTTGTGACTACGCATTATCTCGACGAAGCCGAATACTGCAATCGGATCTCCATCATGGTGGATGGGAAGATTGAAGCGCTGGATTCGCCGGAAGGTTTGCGTAAATCATATGCAGCCAAGAACATGGACGAGGTGTTTTACAAGCTGGCACGGATGGCCAAACGACAAGCCGATTAATAAGCAAAAGAGATGACTCAATTTTTCATATTTGTCAGGAAAGAATTTTCACACGTTTTTCGCGATCGGAAAACACTGCTTATGCTCTTCGGTCTCCCGGTTATCCAAATTGTGCTGTTTGGTTTTGCCCTGACGAATGAGATCAAACACGCTGATATTGCCGTGATAGATAATGCCCGGGATGTTGCCTCGGAACAGATCATTCAAAAATTAGAAGGCAGTAGTTTTTTCCACGTTACCAAAACGGTCATGGATCCGCGTCAGACCGAGGAAGTCTTTAAGGAGGGCAAGACCAAGTTGGTGGTCATCTTTCCAGGTAATTTTTACACCGACCTACTCCATTTCAACAAGGCTCAGATTCAAATTATAGCAGATGCCTCTGATCCCAACACCGCTACCACTCTGGTTGCTTATATCACCGCTATTGTAAATGATTACCAGGCTTCCCTGAAAGGTCAGGCTCCTCTTCCCTATGCCATTGTACCTGAAGTTCGAATGCTTTATAATCCCGATTTGAAAGGAGCTCCGAATTTTGTACCCGGAGTGATGGCCATGGTGCTTCTGCTGGTATGCGTGATGATGACCTCCATCTCCATCGTTAAAGAGAAAGAACTGGGCACCATGGAAATTTTGCTTGCCTCCCCTATCCAACCCATCCTGATTATTCTGGCTAAGGCCGTGCCCTATTTGCTGCTGTCTATGATCAACCTGGTGGCCATCTTACTGCTGAGTGTTTATGCACTTGACCTGCCTATTCTGGGCAGTATTCCGCTGCTGATGGGCGAGAGCGCCCTGCTAATCATTGCCGCTCTTTCACTTGGACTGCTGATTTCAACAGTTACCGAATCCCAGCAGGCGGCCATGTTTTTATCGATGATGGGTATGATGCTTCCAACCATTCTCCTGAGCGGGTATATGTTCCCAATCGAAAATATGCCCAAGGTCTTACAGGTGATTTCCAATGTGGTTCCCGCCAAGTGGTATTACATCATCGTCAAAAACATCATGCTCAAAGGACTGGGCTTTTCCTTTATCTGGAAAGAGACCCTGATCCTTGCCGGAATGACCTTGTTCTTCCTGTTTGTAAGTCTTAGAAATTTTAAAATCCGTTTGCAATGAGGACTCTTCGCTTTTTACTTCAAAAGGAGTTCCGACAGATTTTCAGGAACAAGGCACTGCTGCCGATGTTGTTTGTGGCACCCATTATACAGCTTCTGATCCTTCCTCAGGCTGCTAATTATACGATACGTAACATCAATCTCTCGGTTGTGGATCTGGATCATTCTTCTTATTCCCACAAACTGAGTGAAAAGATCTTTGCATCGGGCTATTTCCGTTCCAGCGGATATCCTGCTTCCACTTCAGAAGCATTTAAACTGATTGAGGAAGATAAGGCGGATATCATCCTCACCATTCCCAACGGATTTTCTCAAAACATAATAAAAGAGGGTAGCCAGAAAGTTGCTGTTTCGGTGAATGCAATCAACGGTGTAAAGGCCAGCGTCGGAAATAACTACCTCGGCAATATCATTCAGGATTTCAACAACCAGATAAGGACAGAATGGATACAGCCTGCCCGGATCAATTCACAGCCATCCATAGAAATTGTATCCGCTTATTGGTATAATCCTCTTCTTACCTATTACATTTTCATGGTACCCGGTATCTTAGTATTTCTTGTAACCATGATTGGAGCGAATATGTCGGCTTTGAATATTGTGAGGGAGAAAGAAGTGGGCACCATTGAACAAATCAATGTAACCCCGGTAAGCAAGTCCTTGTTTATCCTGGGCAAGCTTATTCCCTTCTGGATTCTTGGAAATATCATCTTTACCGTAGGTCTGCTCATAGCCTGGCTGGTCTATGGCATCATTCCGTTGGGGAGTATTCCGCTCTTGTATATGTTTCTGGGTGTTTATCTGTTTGCCTTACTCGGTTTCGGGCTTCTCATTTCCACCTACTCCGACACCCAGCAGCAGGCCAACTCTATCATGTTTTTGTTTGTGATGATTTTTAATCTGATGGGGGGATTGTTTACCCCCATAGAGAGTATGCCCGGCTGGGCTCAGGTAATAACCAAAATTATACCCATCAGTTATTTTATAGAAGTCATGCGAATGATTGTACTCAAAGGCAGCAGTCTGAGACATATCCTCTATCACACGGGCATCGTCTTTGGTATGGGCGTGATTCTGAATACCTGGGCAATCTTGAATTACAGGAAAACGAGTTAAGAGTAACCGGCAGAAGTAATCTCCGTTATTTACATTTCCGAAGTTCCTCTGCGCAATGCTTTTTTTTCGGACAACTTCTTCTTGCCTTCTATCCTTTTTCTTTTGGATGCTTTGGAGGGTTTGGTCTTGATCCTTTTTTTCTCCCGCTTGAAGGCTTTTTCCAGAAGTTCGTAAAAAATTCTAATGACAATCTGTTTATTTCCTAACTGAGAACGTTCACTTTGGGAGACTATCTTCAGTACTCCTTCCTTATTAATTCGGGATGCCAGTTTCAGGAAGAGTTTAGCTTTTTGTTCCTCCGACAGAATCTGAGAAGCTCCGATATCAAACCCCAGCTCCACCTTTGTACTTACCTTGTTCACATTCTGTCCCCCTGCCCCACCACTACGGCTGGCATTTAGTTTCAATTCGGAACTGAAGTCGGTTTCGAGGATATTCATGATGCTAAGATAAGGAAAGACAGGATGGGTTGCGGTTTCACTATTAGAAAAGGAAGGCTATAAAATTTTCCGTAATTTTAAAGTCCAGGGGCTAACATCCTGGATAATTTTAATGAAGAATTCATTTTTATTCTTACCCGGTCTTCTCTTCTTCCTGACCCATAACCTGCCCGCTCAGGACCTGGACGTTAAGAAACTTAAATCCGAAGTACAGCACCGTATTGACACCTATCTGGACAAAGAAAAGAAGCTTACCCCATTTTATGAGGTCAATGATTACGGAATGATGGTCTATGCAAGTGCTGAAAAAAAATTGAAAAAAGAACCGGACCTGAAGATTGCCTGGAGCAGCCTTGCAGCTGCATCCCCAAAGACCGGATCCGATCAAATCAGAAATCAGGCTCTCCCCCTGGAGGGCATCCGTATCGCGCTCGATCCTGGTCATACTGCAGGGGATATGGATTGCGGGAAAATAGAACAGAAATATTTACAAATTCCTAAAGACTCCCTTCATCACATCCCCCAGGAATTTGATTTGGTGGAAGGACACCTGACACTTGGTGTTGCGCTGACCCTTAAGAAAAAGCTGGAAAATGCAGGAGCCATAGTCATGCTCACCCATCATAAGCCCGACGAAACCGCCTGTGGAACCACCTTTGAAGAATGGAAGAAAACAGAACTCAACCAGATACTTGACAGCCTTGTACTTTGCAAAAAGATTACCGCACAACAACGCCTCTTCTACAAAACGAAGGCCGATAACCGAAAAATATTCCGGGACATTTTCCGGGATATTGAATTGCAAAAAAGGGCGGATCTCATCAATGCCTTTCATCCGGATATTGCCGTTATTATCCACTTCAATGTGGATGAAAAAAATACGGATTGGAAAAAATTCACAGACAAGGATTTTGTTATGACATTTATAGGCGGGGGGATGCTCCCTTCCGACCTGAAGAGGCCCGAAGAGCGAATCGAATTCCTGCGCATGGCCACTACGGATGATCTGGATAAGTCGGAGAAATTGTCGGGTGTCGTTGTTAAAAGTTTTTCCTCTGTTCTCAAAGTTCCCATTGCCTCCCGAACCCAGGCGAATTACCTCCGGGATAACTGTTTATCAACCCCCACTCCTGGAGTCTATTGCCGTAACCTTATCCTGACACGCATTGTCCACACCCCTCTGGTGTATGGAGAAACCCTCTATCAGGATAACCGGGATGAATGCCGGAAATTGATGTTGGAAGATGAAGAGATAGATGGAGTTAAGACCTCTGCCCGGGTCAGGGAAGTCGGAGAAGCCTATTATCAGGGCATATTGACTTATTTCTCAAAATAAGCAAACGACCGTTTTTTTAGGGAAATATGTTATCTTTAATTGTTCAATTCATTCAGGATAATGAATAAAATTAAACTTCTTTTCTTACTGCTCTTTGGATTCTCCGTTTCCTCCCGTGCTCAGCACAAATCCTTTATGCAGGAACAGAGTGAATATTACAGTCAGTTTCATTTTACGAAAGAAGCCCAGTGGGACAGTCTCCTAGGTCGCTCTGCAACCCGGGTTATTCCATCTCATGCTTCATCCTGTACCCTCAACAATAAAAGAGTTTTTGGGTGGATGCCTTATTGGGAGGATGCCACTGCAACCGTTACCAACTTTCAATGGAACCTGATCAGCGATCTGTGCTATTTCGACTATACCGTCAATCCTTCAACCGGAGGTAACAGCAACACCTCTTTCGCGTTCTCCACGAGTAATGCGGTCACCACGGCACTCAGTCATGGAGTAAATACGGAAATATGTATCACACTCTTCAGCAGCCATGCTACTTTTTTTGCGAGCTCCACCGCACAAAACACATTGATTGCAAATGTTATTTCCGAACTTAATGCAAGGGGAGGATCTGTAAAGGGTGTCAATGTAGACTTCGAACAGATGGCTGCCTCAGAGAAGGCTAACTTTACCGCATTCATTCACAATTTGAACACTCAGCTCAAAGCAGCCAATCCGAATTATGAAGTAAGCATAGCCTTATATGCGGTTGACTGGGGACCCGTCTTTGATATTCCCAGCCTCAACAATGATGTAGCCCTATACATCATTATGGGATATGATTATTATTACGGAGGAAGCACCACTGCCGGTCCCTCCGATCCTTTGTATGATTTCCAGACAAGCTACAACTATAATCATTCCAGGTCCATCACCGAATACTTAGTTGCCGGCGTTCCCAAATCCAAACTCTTGTTGGGCGTGCCTTATTATGGCATGGAATGGCCCACCAACAGCAACACGGCACCAAGCGGTGCAACAGCCACCGGGTCTACTCTTATTTATAATACCATGAGAGCGAATGCCGGAGGTAATTATACAAATGCCAATCTGCAATGGGAACCCAACAGCTTCAGCCCCTATTTCACTTATCAGAAAACAGGAGTCTGGTGGCAGACCTGGATTGACAACAAGTACAGCATGGATAAACGTTTTGATGTCGTCAACCAACGGGGAATTCAGGGAATTGGGATCTGGGCCATGGGGTATGATAATGGTTACAGCGATTATTGGAACGATATTCAGGATAAATTCTCTACCTGCCCGGTAGTAGCTTGTCAGGATACTATTTACGACATGGGAGGACCGAATAATCCTTACTACGATGGAGAGGATTATACGTATACCATATCACCCACAGGAGCCACTTCTGTTTCCCTGACTTTTTCCTCTTTTAATGTAGAAGCAGGGAAAGATACACTCTGGCTCTATAGCGGTCCTTCTGTCGCCTCCCCACTTATTGGCAAGTATACCGGAACCAATTCGCCCGGTTCTGTTGCAGCATCGGGCCCGTCTTTAACACTGCGTTTCAAATCTGCAGGCACTACACCCGGACCTGGATTTCAGGCCATATGGGTTTGCAATGGGGGGACTCTGCCCCAACCCGATACGACCCGACCTACTACTGCTGTGCTTCCTAATCCGGGCTGGGTAACTGATACCAGCTTTTCTTGTTCCTTCTCAGATGCGGACAACACCGGTGGATCAGGGATCCAAAAATGTTTTTACCAGGTATGCGACTTCAACGGATCTGAATGGAGGTCTTATAATTCGAGGGGATACTTCAACGATGATTTTGTAGGAACCAGCATCAATAATGAATGGACCAATACAACCGGCACTTGGTCTGTTTCAGGCAGTATCCTGACACAGAGTGATCAAACACTCAGCAATACAAATCTCAATGCCCCGCTCCGACAGACGCTCTCTAACGAATATCTTTATAACTGGCAGGGCAGGATCACCGGAACAGGCACCAACCGCCGTGCCGGACTGCATATATTCTGCGACACCGCCTCCACCACCAACCGGAGTAACAGTTATTTTGTTTGGTTCAGGGTTGACAATGGGGTATGCGAATTTTACAAAACAACCCATAATGTCTTTTCCCTTGTGAATTCAGTGCCCATGACCACTGTTGCCGGAACATGGTATGACTGGAAGGTCATTTATGACCGCATCACCGGGCTCTTACAGGTTTATCAGAATGATGAATTCATCGGAAGTTACACCGATCCTTCTCCTATCTCTTCAGGAGCTTATATCTCTTTCCGGAGCGGGAACTGCAACTGGGCTATTCAGAATTTTAAAGTGTTCCGCTCCAGAGCAACCAATACTCCCGTAGAGGTTCAAGTAGGTAACTCTTCCAGAGAATTTCGCTATCAGAATCCTGCTCCTTCCATCCCTGCCGGAAGAGTCTGTTCCCTGGTACGAGATACTGCAGGCAATATCTCCAACCCGTCGTGCCAGGATTTTAATGTGGATTGGACACCACCTTCTTTGTTTACGGTACAAGATGGGCTAGGCTCTGATCAAGACAGCACCAACAGTCTGACTCAGTTATCGGCAAACTGGACAGCCTCCACTGATTCCAATTCAGGTATTTCCAATTATTGGTATGCCATCGGAACTTCTCCGGGCTCCTCCAATATTGTTAGCTGGACGAACAATGGAGCTTCCACAACCGTAACGCAGACAGGCCTGGCACTCACCATAGGTACGACTTACTATTTCAGTCTAAAATCCGAAAATGGAGCAGGTTTACAGTCTGCCCTTTGTCAGGATGATGATGGCATTCTGGTAACCGGAACGACAGGCATTCAAGAAGACTCCGATCCTTTCCATCTCAGTGCTTATCCAAACCCCTCTACAGATGAGCTTACCATTAGTTATACCTTGAGTACAAGTTCTGCAATCACACTAAATCTGATTGATGTGACAGGAAGAATAATCGAATTGCATTCAAATAATCAGGAAAGTCCGGGGACTCACCAATTCATTCTTCATGGAGGGCTTTATGCACGGGGGATGTATGAACTGGAAATCAATAAGGGAGGCAAAAATTATTTTCTCAAGCTGATCCTGCAATAAGGAGTTCATTGCTTTCGTTAGAATTATATTTCCTTTCATCCCCTTATTTTTGCTATCTTTCTTTGTCCATTGCATATCCCCGTCATCTTTTATCTTCGTCCATGCGCCTATTTGTCAAAGTTCTCTTGCCTGTTATTCTTCTATTCACAGGCTCCCTCTTAAAGGGGCAGAATGTCTTCAACCGCCTTCTTTTGGGGAAAGACTCCGTTTATCTATATCCCTTCCCTTATTACAACTGGAGCTACGATGATAATCATGAATACGAAAAAGACCGAGGAAGAGATTTTGGAACCACTGAAGGGCTCTTCATTACCACGCTGTGCTTGCCCACCGGAAAATGGATGGCCTACTTCAACAAACCTAAATGGGGTCCCAAAAAAGAAAAGAAGGATAAAATAGCCATGCTGTTCAATTGCAGCAGAGGAACACTCAACGGTCATGCAATTGTGTATAACCGAGCCGGGAAAAGAATTGCCGAAGGAGAATACCTGAATGGCCTTAAAGAAAACACCTGGTCTATTTATCTGGATGGTGGAAAAACCCTGGTTCAAAAACTAAACTATCATAGCGGGAAAGGTGAAGGGGATTGGGAACAGTACGAGGGTGGCAAACTCCTAGTAAAACTCCACCTCAAAGACGGGAAAAGAGAAGGAATCCAACAGCAGTTTACTGCTAACGGAGCCCTTGAAGCTGAATTCCCTTACACAGATAATGAACCGAATGGAGAAGCTAAATCCTATTTCATTACCGGTGCTCTCGAAGAAGTGACCAACTATAAGGACGGATTCCTCCAGGGCAAACAGGAAAGCTATCACCTTAATGGCAAGAAGGCCAGTTCATGCACCCGTTTCCAGAATCAAGACATTGGATGGCTAAGGGAATGGAACAGGGATGGACTACTGACAAAAGAAACTCATTTTACGGAGGACACGGCTTATATAATGGTCATGAAACTGTTTTATCGCAGAGAGATTGATGAACCCGAATTTATCGACGGCCCTGACGTTAGCTGGTACGATAACGGTAAAATAAAAAGCAGAAGATTTTACAAAAGCGGGAAATTAACAGGAAACGACACCAGTTTTTTTGAGAACGGAACCATTGAACAGTTCTCCTGTGATTCCCTCGCCGGCGACAAAAAAACCATCTTCCGGGTTTATCGTTCCTATTATGAAAAAGATCATAAGCTCCAGAATTACAATCGGACCATTAAAGATTCTCTTCTGCTTCATCAATCTTATGCTCCAAACGGGAGATTAACTTACGAGTCGGTCATTCCAAGTTACTCTGAAACCATCACACGTCATTTAAGAAAAGGAACGGACACAACGTTTGTTATTCACAAGCAAAGGACCATACTTGTCAGGGAGTATACCAACGATGGAATGATGACCTACGAAAACATCATAGATCCCAAAACAAAAAACGAAGCGAGTAAAAATTTCTCCCAGAAGGGCATTCTTCTTTACGAAAGGTTGATTAACAATGGCACTTTAGAGGTTTCCAGGTCTTTTAATAAGAAGGGGATGCCGGAGAAAATTTCCTACTCCTCCACCAGAGTAAGTAAATCTGATCATGCTGATGAAGAGGGCGAGTTTAATTACGACGGAGATTACGAGAGAGATAATTATAATAATTTTTTCCAGGACTCCGCTCGCTATTATAACAAAGGGATTCCCCGCAACGGTACGTACAAGATTAAGTGGGCCTTCCGGAAATTTAGCAAAGGGCTCATGGCAGATGGAAGACAGGAAGGAACCTGGATAGGACACGACGGAAAGCATGTAATGAATGTTTGGCCTGAACATAGGGGACAGGATGAAGGAACAGTGCTCAATTATGACATGTGTCGTTACAACTATTCCATCTGGGGACACAAACACCCTTTCCTCTACCTGCATTATAAAAGGAATTATACAGGAGGAAAAAAAGAAGGAATGACGTATGAATTGAATCCCGGGGGAGGAATAGAGAAAGAAACGGAATACCATAACGATGAACAGAATGGGAAGGAAACCTCATACTTCAGCAAAGACAAACCCAGTGAAGTTTGTTATTATTTGAATGATGAACTGAATGGGAACTTGAAAAAATGGAATGTGCTCGGCAATATTACGACAGACAGGAATTATGTAAAAGGAGTAAAAGATGGTCAGGTGACGACCGCCTACTATGATACGGGGTTGAGGAAAATGGAAGGGCAATACAAGATGGGTGTAAAGATTGGAGACTGGAAACATTATTTCCAGAATGGTTCCTGTAAAGCCAGCATTCATTTCTACCCCGACAGGCAGGCAGATTCTCTGCGTAAAAAATACGGTATTGAATCTCTTGAAGAGGAGAACAAGGAAAAAGTATCCTTGTCAAAATTGAGCACTTCTAAATATAGAAGGAGACGTACTAATTTTCTCCACAAAGATGGTGATGTTGGAGATATCACGAATGACAATCTGGAAGAGCAGGATGCCATTGTAAGCTATTTCTTCGAAAATGGCACCAAAGCTCAGCAAGGATTGGTTCTTGAAGGGACAAGGGTGGGAATCTGGAACTGGTGGAGAGAGGACGGATCGAAGGAAAAAGAAGTGGACTACACCAAGGGAGTTACACAGGATGGTTTGGGAGATATGATGTCATATAATGGGAAATATACTTCCTGGTATCCTAACGGAAATAAGTCGCTCGAAGCCTACATTATGAGTGAAGATCATAAATACGACTGCAGGAAAGAGGTGATGGATAATGTACAGAACTTACTTTACCTCAGCGGATGGAGTGAAGACGGCTCACAGGTGATTGCCGATGGAAAGGGATACTACAAAGGAATTGCTCCCGGAGGAATTGTAAGAAGCGAAGGAAAAGTTCAAAACGGAGTGAAGGAAGGTCCCTGGATATATAGGGATGAAAACGGCCGTATTGAATCGAAAGGAAGCTATGTGATGGGATTGGAAGAAGGCAAATGGCTGAATGGCGACCTGGAGGGGATTCACTCTATGGAGAATGCCTGCTTCCGTAAAATGAATGCCGATGAAATGGAAAGGTTGATGAAGAAGCTGGGGGTTACTGAATGCTGGTACCATGAAGGCGTTCTGTCTTCCAGGCTCCGACATACCAATGAAGAAAGAGTATACGATAAAAAGCGCAGGTTCCATTTTTTCAGAAGGCATAGATACTTCGACGGCCTTTCTATTGAACCAAGGATCTACTTCGAAGGAGGGGATGTTTTTTGACAAGCCCCAATTTGGTACCTTTGTTTTTTAAACGATTATGCGACGCAGCCTTCATATTCATTTTCTTTGCTTAGCACTGTTCCTGCCAGGCTTGAATACGATCTATAAGGCCCAAACCAAAGAAGATTCCCCATTTTACCAGGTTGGGATTAGCGGGGTTCCTGTTTATACCGATTTAAAATCGGCTCTGAAATCGGAAGAGCAGGTATATAAGTGTAAGTTGGTCAATTCTCCTTTTGACCCTAAGCTGCTCCCTAAAATTCCGAAACTAACGAATCTGCAGTGCCTGATGATCTCGGCCAATGGTATCACAGAACTACCACTGGAATTTACAGGATTCAGGAGCCTCCTCTTTCTTTCCTCCTCAAAAAACGAGCTCCGGAAGTTGCCGACGGAGATTGGCGGACTCCAAAACCTGATGTACCTCGAGCTCTATGACACCAGGCTCGACTCCCTCCCCTCTGCCCTGTCTTATCTGAGCAGACTCCAGTCTCTTCAGATTCAGAATAACAAAGCGGATACCTTTCGTCTTCCTAAAAATTTTGGAGAATTATCTGCTTTAGAAGATCTTGTATTGTATCAGGTCAATATCGATTCCCTGCCCCGTTCCATTGGGCATTTAAGCAAATTAAAAAATTTGTATATTTCCAATACAAGGCTGAAATCAATTCCAGGTTCCATTGGTAAACTAACAAGATTGCAAAGCCTTGTACTTGATAATTGTCAGCTCACTGAACTGCCTAAGGGGCTTTTCAAACTAAATAACCTGGGGTATCTTTCATTGAAAAACAATCACATCGCTCATATTTCAGATTATATCTGTTATCTGACCAGTCTTGGAGAACTTGACCTCTCGGGTAATCCGATCTCGGAGCAGGAAAGAGCGATCCTGCATGCCTTGTTACCCGGGTGCAGAATTACTTATCAATAGGATGATAATTTAAGACCCCTCCCCAAAGCGACATTTGATTTTGTATCCATGCACTTCTGGTATATACGAAAGCATCTGGTCTGGTAGCACTGAATTTACGAGGGTTTGGAAGAATGGCAGCAACGGTGGCACATTCCGTTTTAGTCATGCTGCTTGCTTTCTTATGAAAATACTCTTTGGAGGCGGCTTCTGCACCGTAAATTCCATCTCCCATTTCTATGATGTTCAGATAAACAGTCATAATCCTTTCTTTATTCCAGCACAATTCGAGGAGGAATGTAAAGTAAACTTCCAGTCCTTTCCTCACCCATGACCTGCCGGGCCAAAGAAAAAGATTCTTTGCTGTTTGCTGGCTTATGGTGCTTGCCCCCCGCTTGTGTTTATGACTGTCGTTATAGTCCATCGCCTTCTCAATCGCATCATAGTCAAAACCATGATGCTTCAGGAAATTCTGATCTTCGGAGCAGACTACAGCCAACTGAAGATTTGGGGTTATCTGCTCGAGAGGAACCCAGGTTTTCTTTAATTTCATAGGCTTTCCATCTATTTTCTGTTCTACACAGCGAATGAGCATCAAGGGAGTCAGGGGAACAGGTATCCAGCGAAAAAGGAGTACTGAAAATAAACTAAGTCCAAGAAAGCCAATGAAAATTTTCAGGAAGAGTCTCCAAATTCGAGATAGGAAACCAGAGGATGGAGTCTTCATTCCTGCGCATCATCAAAGCCTGCTCTTTTGAAGGACCTGGCATGTGAAAATTCAGCTTCCACCTGACGTCTCAACCGGTCGAGGTGGAGGAGGATCGTTATAAAGTCGTCTGTCATATCCGGGAAGATAAACTGAAGCTGCCCCCAGGCAGCAAGTGAGCGGTCCATGCTGATGAGTGCTACTTTAGCGGATCCATCTGAATCCTTTGGCTCCGCTTCCGGCTCTTCTTCACCGATCCGACCGGTCAAAGCCCGCATCAGTTTCACCCATATCTGAGGTTCATACCAACGAATAATCTGGAGGGCATCATTTATAAGCCCGATTTCAACAGTGGCTCTTTTCGCCCCTGCATCCAGGGCAATTTGTTTCTCCAGTTCAATCGTCCTCCAATTTATAACTTCCTGATTTTCGAGGATCCAGCTCTCCGTAAGTTCGCTGTACTTCCAGGCGGCGATGGCTACGGGGTGCTTCATTGCTGCTTGTTCAATCTCCTGATCTTTCTGCCTGAGCTTATCCCATTGCTGATCATTCATAACCTCTGATTCGTCTCCTTCATTCAGTTCCAACTTTCGCAGATATTCAATGGTCAGATTGAGCGTGATTCCCAATTCTTCCCAAAACTCTTTACTGCGGATATCATGTGCGAGGGTGTCTGGTTCAGGCTGCGCATTTGCTTCTACTCCTGATTCTCTTATTTCCATTGCAAAACTTCTGCACTTGCCGGTAAAAGCGCAACGCTCGCACCATCGGTCGCAGTAATTGTATATGCCAGGTATCCAGTCTGGGTTATCCATGAGATCCGGGTCTCTCCTCTTTTTAAGTTCTTTCATGAATTTCAACAATTTCGAATCCTACCTATCGAAACCAGGGCATTGGGCCAGTCGCAGGCCATTCATAGGCTGTGTAGGTGCACCGTAAGGAGTAAATCCGAAGATGATTTCCCTTGAATTAGCATTGGCATTTGAAAGGCGTGAAATTGAATAATCATAAGAGAGCCCAAGCGTTATTTTATTTTTATACCGGAACTGTATCATTCCTACAAATGAATCAAGATTTCGATAGGATAATCCTATTCCGATCATCTTCCTGTAAAACACCACACAATTCAAATCAAAGGTTGGATAGTAGTTCACAGCAGATCTCAGTTGGATAGAAGGTGTATAGGTCCAAAGATAACTGGGGGAAGAAAAATTTCTTCCTACCGTAAAATACATGGTTGGCATCAAATAATTCTGACTGCCTATAGCGGTTTTCCCGTCATAATTAACAGTCTTATTGATGGATACCTGTCTTGCTGCCAGATCAAAATACATTTTCTTAGAAGCCAGTCGTATTCCCGGATTGATGACAGGAAATACGATAACTCTCGGCGGGTAGAGAGTAAGAGCGGGATCCTTGGCGTCTGTGACTGATCCATCCAGTGAGTAGCTGGTTACTCCAACAGAGACCCCAGCAGAGATGACATAATCATGAGCAAGACGTTTATGCCAGGCATACATTACACTAACGGATTTGGTAGCAAAAATACCCACATTATCACTCTCCAGATATGCCCCCACCCCATGCCAACTATGATAAAACCCTTTCTTCTTGATTGATTTGCTTATTCCAACCATACTCAATACCGGGGCGCCCTCAAAACCTGCCCATTGAGTTCTCCTGCCCATTATAATTTCAAGCGGACCTGATTCTCCTGTAGAAGCCGGATTGAGACCTAGTTCATTGAGCATATATTGCGAAAATGTCGTATTCTGTTGAGCCCCTAGGGAACCCCAGAGTATTGTAAACAGAAGACAACATATTTTAATTGCTTTCATCGAATAATATTAACAGATCCGTTAACGACTCCCTCTCCCAAATTTCCCGAATCTTCATAGATCACATAAAAATAGGTTCCTGGATCAACTGGTAATTCAAAAAGATTTCGCCCATCCCAGGGAACATAGAGTCCTTTCCTTTCATAAACCAATTGGCCCCATCGGTTATAGACAGAAACGAATAAATGCGGATAGAGGGATGCATTGCCAATCTCCCAAACATCATTCACTCCATCTGCGTTCGGAGTAAACAGACGTTCCGGAGCAGGATCACAGGCTCCCTGAAGCACCGTAATAATGACGGACGTATCGATTCCTCCGCCTGCCATATTAAGCGTATAACTTCCTGCTACCAGATCGGTAATATCCAGATTTGTTACGCCGGTATTCCACGAATAAGTGTAAGGCCCGCCAAGAGGTCCGGTAGCCCTCGTAACCTTTATTTCCCCTCCTCCGGGAAGTTCTTCTTTGCAGTTAGCCTTCGTCAGAACATACTGAACATCCCATTGCGCAAAGCAAGGAAGGCTCAATCCTCCAAAAAGCATCGTACCAAGCAAGAATTTAAGACAATACCTCATTTACAGAATTTATCTTTAAGCTCCTGAGCAAGTAAACTACCCAGATCAATTGCGGTCTTAATATCGGTACAGGCTCCTTCATGATCTCCCTTCAGATATTTGGCGGTAGCCATAGCAATATAAGCCTCCCTGTTTTGAGGGTCCAGTTCCACAACCTTCATATAGTCTACAATAGCTCCACTATAATCTCCGCTGATATCCTTCCAATATCCTCTGCTATACCAGGCTTGAATATAAGTTGGATTAATTTCAAGTGCTTTATCGAGATCAGCTATTGCGTCTTTGTACTCTTCAAGGAATGCTTTGGCAAGCGCCCTGTTATACCAAGCCTTTGCATAGGTCTTATTCAACTCAATAGCTTTTGACAAATCCCAGATAGAACCTGCAAAGTCTTTTAACTGTCCTTTTGCCCATCCCCTCAGGTACCAGGCATCAAAGTAGGAACGGTTAACCCGTATTAATTTATCCAGATCTTTGATAGCGGGCCTGAAATTCCCATCTGCACATTTCAAACTGGCCCTGAGATAGAGCGCGCTGTCGAAGGTAGGAACCAGTTCCAGAGATTTATTGATCCCTTCCATAGCAGCTTTCAAGTCGCCCTTCTTCTCATCGGCAAGAGCATTGTGATAATACACGGAAGCCTGATTCTGTGCATAGAAAAGATTAGGCAATAAAAATAGCAGCAGGGTGTATAGAATTGTTTTCAAATGTAGAATGCTTAAGAATAAAGGTAGATAAAAATACGAACTGAACAGTATTGCTTCCAAAATCGTATGATTTCAGAAAAAAACCAGGGCTTCGGAAATGAAAGAAAAATGGATTAAGATTCTAGTATGTCTTCAAGAGCGTGATCGTAGACTTCCCGGGCCTCCTTCACAGAGCCGAAAGACTCCCCATCCACCAGCATCTCTTTTCCCCGTATAAAACCAAGCTTTGAAAATTTGACCCCATGTTTTTTCAGCTCATCCACCAGCTTTACTTCATCTTCTTTCCGGGCACTGACAATGATACGCCCTTGGGCCTCACCGAATAGAAATGCATCCGCACGGATGGTCTTATCGCTGTTTACCTCAAATCCCAGACCTGAAACAAAAGAGCACTCGGCGAGTGTAACAAACAACCCTCCATCAGAGACATCATGGGCCGAATTGATAAGCTTTAAACGGATAATTTCCTTTACAGCCTGATGAGCAGCATACTCCTCATCGAGATTAAAGTACGGGGCCGGTGAGTTTTTAAACTTATGATACGAATAGAGATATTCGGAAGAAGCAATACAGTTTTTTGAATCACCAATCATGTATATAAAATCACCTTCATTTTTAAAACCAAGTGTCATTTGATTGTCCTTATCCTGAAGGATACCCAGCATCCCTATAGTAGGTGTAGGAAAAACAGGCCCTTCAAATGAGCTCTGATTGTAAAAGCTGACATTTCCTCCCGTAACCGGAGTTTTAAATTTAATACAGGCAGCGCTCATCCCCTTGATTGCTCCGACAAACTGCCAGTAAACTTCAGGATTATACGGATTGCCGAAATTGAGGCAATTGGTAATAGCGCTGGGCTCCCCTCCGCTACAGGTTATATTTCTTGCGGCTTCTGAAACTGCAATCGCACATCCTGTTTCCGGATCTGCATTCACATAACGGGCATTGCAATCAATTTTAAGGGCAAGAGCTTTGTTGGTGCCTTTTATATGCACAATAGCTGCATCACTCGGAGCATTGGTACTCATGTTCACCGTTCCTACCATGGAATCATACTGATTATATACCCAACGTTTGGAGGCGATGTTCGGGTGTGCTAGCAGAAACCGGCTAACGGACTTCAAATCTTTAGGCTCCTCTATGCTTTCTATCTTGAATTTCTTAGACTCCGAAAAACTGGCAGGCTCTTTAAATTCCCTTTTGTAGACAGGAGCTCCTCCTCCAAGAACCAGCGTATCACCAGGCACATCCGCAACGAGTTCCTGGTGCATAAAATACCGAAGACGGTTACCGGTAGTCACTTCACCGATCAGCACACAATTCAGGTCCCATTTCTCAAACACCTTTTCAACATCTTTCTCCATTCCCTTTTTAACCACAATCAGCATCCTTTCCTGTGATTCGGAAAGGAGAATTTCAAACGGCTGCATATTGGCTTGTCTGGTTGGTACTTTATCAAGCCAGATATTCATCCCATGCTCGCCTTTGGCACTCATCTCGGATGTAGAACAGGTAATTCCGGCTGCACCCATATCCTGCATTCCGATTACGGCACCGGTCTTAATCACTTCCAAAGAAGCTTCCAGAAGTAATTTCTCCTGGAATGGATCTCCCACCTGCACTGCAGGCAAATCTTTTGCAGAATCTTTTGTAATATCGGCTGAAGCAAAAGTAGCTCCATGTATTCCATCTTTACCGGTGGAGGAGCCCACAATAAATACCGGATTCCCGACTCCGTAGGAAATGGCTGAAGCAGTATCTCCTGCTTTCACTATTCCAGCACTCATGGCATTGACAAGTGGATTGGTATTGTAGCAATCATCAAAAAATACTTCCCCTCCTACTGTTGGGATTCCGAAAGCATTGCCGTAATCTCCAATACCTTTAACCACGCCTTTTACCAGCCACTTCGTTTTATCAAGCTTCAGGTCGCCGAAACGGAGCGAATTCAGTTGGGCGATTGGCCTTGCACCCATTGTAAAAATATCCCGGTTAATTCCTCCCACTCCGGTAGCAGCACCTTGATAAGGCTCCAGAGCGGATGGGTGGTTATGAGATTCTATTTTAAAAGCACAACCCAAGCCGTCACCTATATCTACAAGGCCTGCATTTTCTTCTCCGGCTTTGGCAAGCATGTGCGGGCCATCTTTAGGAAGAGTCTTAAGCCAGAGAATTGAATTTTTATAGGAACAGTGTTCACTCCACATGACGGAATAGATACTCAGCTCCGTAAAATTAGGAGTACGCCCCAGAATAGACTTGATTTTATCAAATTCCTCCGGCAATAGCCCCAGTTTTTTTGCAGTATCCACATTGGGTAGTGATTCTTTGGCAGTTGCAGTCATTCTGTTTTTGATTTTAAGGAAAACAAAATTAAACATCCGGGTAAATTCCGGGCTCAAAAAGTATTTTAATTTTCAACACTGCATAAATAACCTACAAAGCGGTAGTAACCAGCCTATTCCCCTAAATATCCAGTATCTTTCGGTTATGCATGGTGTTCTGCTATCTTTGAATCGTTTTTCAATATGGAAATCCTTCTGTCCCTTACTTATTTTGTCTTATTCCTATGGATCATAGGTCGTATGCCCTTTTTCAGTGCCGATGGTTTGACCGGACGTATAACAGGTATTGTTTTTTCCCTGAAGGTTTTGTCTGGTTTCGGGCTCTGGCTTATCTACTCTTATTATTATAAAGAGCGCAGTGCCGCCGATATCTTCAAATACTTTGACGATAGCAAGGTCATGTTCGATGCTATCCACACCCGGCCCATGGATTATTTTCAGATGCTGTTCGGTCTGGGAAATGACAAACCTTCCTTTAATCACTATTATCTACAAATGCATAACTGGGCGGGTCAGTATGAAAGTAATCTCTATAACGACAATCATACCATCATCAGGCTCAATGCGCTGTTTCGCCTTTTCTCTCTTGGATATTATCAGGTTCATTCTGTGTTTATATCCTTCCTCTCACTCATCGGACTGGTAGCTCTTTACCGCTCGTTTGCCCCTTTACTTCCCGGAAAGAAAAAATGGGTGATGGTTGCTGTTTTTTTTATCCCCTCTGTCCTCTTATGGGGATCGGGAGTGTTGAAGGAAGGAGTTATTTTATTCGGGATAGGGTTGCTGATCTTCCATTGGTTCCGGCTTCTTCAAAAAGGATTTTCCGTTTCTTCCATGCTTTGGGTCGTTTTCAGTATCGGCCTGCTCCTGGCTACAAAATTTTATATCCTTGTTTCCATCACTCCCGGTCTTGTTTATATAACCTGGGTCAGTCGTACAGAAAAAAAATTCGTCTTCGTTAAATTTGTGGTGGTGATGGCTGCATACGGAGCACTTGGCCTCGGTGTTAAATATTTTATACCGAACTACGATCCTCTTCAGGTCTTATCCATCAAACAGAGAGATTTTGTGGCCCTTGCCAAAGGAGGAGCTTTGCTTCGCACAGATACAGCGATGATCTTTCTCACCACAGAACAACGGAAGAACGACCTTCAGGAAATTGACCATACCCAAACCTATAACCTGAGGCCAGGTACCTCGTTTGCCTATTGGCATGACTATACCATTGAGGAAGACACCTTATTCGGGAAACAAGGTACTAACCCTGCCGTCTTTACTATGGAAAACGATATGCCACGTTCCGGAAGCCTCATCTATATGACCCCTCTTGAACCCACCGTGTCTTCTTTTCTGCGAAGTCTCCCCATGGCTCTTATCAATACCTGCCTGAGGCCTTTCCCAAATGAAGTAAACAGCCCGATGCTCATAACCCCATCGCTGGAAATATTCATCTACCTGATCTTTGTCTGTCTCTGCCTTTATTACCGCAGGAAAAAAGTCGAACACCCCGAGTATGCCCTTTTCTGCTTATCATTTGCCATGATCTTGTTTGTGATTACGGGACTGACCACGGCTGTCCTGGGTGCACTGGTCAGGTATAAGGTACCCGGACTCCCTTTTCTGCTCCTTGCATTTATATTCATACTCGATCAGGAAGCCGTCATAAAACGTATTCCTTTTCTAAAGAGAATGTCAGACAAATAATTTTTCTACTTTTGGCTTCCTTCAGGAAGCAAACAAAAACAGAAGCACCCAATGATGGACCTTTTCCGAAAAAAAACTGTTGAAAACATCCTTAAGCAGGTGGAAAAAGATGGAGCTGATCATGCCTCCACCGGCTTGCACAAGACCCTTGGTGTCAAGGACCTTACAGCTTTCGGCATTGCAGCTATCATCGGGGCAGGGATCTTCAGCACCATTGGTCAGGCCAGTTCAGACGGAGGACCGGCAGTTATATTCCTGTTCCTCTTCACCGCTATTGCTTGCGGCTTTGCAGCATTCGCATATGCGGAGTTCTCGTCTATGGTTCCTGTTTCTGGAAGTGCTTATACCTATTCTTATGTGGCCTTTGGTGAACTCATCGCCTGGATTATTGGCTGGGCACTCATCATGGAGTATGGAATCGGCAATATCACCGTCGCCATTTCCTGGTCTGACTATTTCACCGGTCTCATCAATAGCAGCGGAGGTCACGTCCCGGCCTGGATGACGATGGATTATCTGAGCGCAAGCAATGGCTTTTCAGATGCTGCTATCCAGCTTAAAAAAGGAATTCCACTTGAGAAATTGAGCGATCCGCTGCAGGCAGCTTATAGAGCGTGGATCAGTGCACCACAACTTGGGGGGTTCCACCTGGTTGCCAACCTTCCGGCTCTGGGCATCATTATCTTTATTACCTGGCTGGTGTATAAAGGCATGAAAGAATCAAGGAATGCGGCAAACGTCATGGTGGTTATTAAACTGAGCGTGGTCCTCCTGATCATTGCTATTGGTATATTCTATGTAGACACCAAGAACTGGCATCCCTTTGCCCCCCATGGAATTCCGGGTATTCTAAAAGGTGTTTCCGCAGTTTTTTTCGCCTATATTGGTTTTGATGCCATCTCCACCACTGCTGAAGAGTGTAAAGATCCTCAGCGTGATCTTCCCAGGGGAATGATGTGGGCAATCATTATCTGTACCATCTTGTATATCGTTATAGCGCTGGTGCTGACAGGGATGGTCAAGTATGATCAACTGGCTGTTGGTGATCCGCTTTCCTTCGTATTTGAAAAACTCAACATGAAGTGGCTGTCAGGCGTGATCGCGGTGAGCGCTGTGGTAGCTATGGCCAGTGTACTGCTTGTTTTTCAGCTGGGACAACCTCGTATCTGGATGAGCATGAGCCGTGATGGCCTTCTTCCTAAAATATTTTCACGCATTCATCCCCGTTTTCACACTCCCTCTTTTGCGACTGTGGTGACTGGCTTTGTAGTTGCTGTACCTTGCCTTTTTATGAACCTGGTGATGGTAACCGATCTCTGTAGCATAGGAACACTTTTTGCTTTCGTCTTGGTTTGTGCAGGCGTACTTAGGCTACAGAATGATCCTACCGCTCCAAGAGGAAAATTCAAGACACCCTATATCAATGCCAGGTATATTGCGCCCATGCTTGTGGTGGCCTGCATTATTGGTCTCTGGTTCTGGAACCATGAAAATATGGTTGATTTTTTCAAAGCACGTAAACTCAACACCTCCGAGGCGATTTTTCACCAGGTTCCACCCGATGAACTGAGAAGCCTGCAGGAACAGGCAAAGACCTTATTTAAGCCTGAGTTCCGTATTAGCACCGATGCCGACTCTGCGGCCGCTCAGATGAATTCACTGCAGCCTGATCAGATGAAATCAATCATCCGTTCTTCTTCCTTACCGGACTCTCAAAAATATCTGAGCGGCTTGAATATCTTTGCAGAAAATATTCCGATGTGGATTTTTATTTTTATCAGTCTGGCACTTGCCGTCTGGTGCTACAGACGAAGTCTTTCGCTCATACCGGCTCTTGGCCTTATCAGCTGCCTTTATATGATGGCTGAGATTGAACTTAGAAACTGGATTGGATTTACGATCTGGCTGATCCTTGGTCTGATCATTTACTTCAGTTACAGCCAAAAGCATAGTAAACTGAATCCCCGGAATCAAATCACTTCATAAATAATTACCATGATCGTCTTCATCACAGGTGCAACTGCCGGTTTTGGAAAAGCCACCGCTGAACTATTTGCCTCCAATGGTTATGATGTAATCATCACCGGGCGAAGAAAAGAAAAGCTATCTCTTGTAGAGGAGGACCTAAAAAGACGATTCAAAATAAATGTTTTAAGCCTGTGCTTTGATGTCCGTCATATCCAGGAAGTCGAAAAAGCCATATCCTCTCTCCCCGAGAGCTGGAAGCAAATTGATGTCCTCGTAAACAATGCCGGACTGGCAGTGGGATATAACCCAATCCAGGAGGGAGTTATCGACGACTGGGACCGGATGATCGATACCAATGTAAAAGGCTTGTTGTATATGACCCGGCAGATTGCCCCGCTTATGATTGCTAAAGGCAAAGGGCATATTATCAACCTGGGATCTATTGCAGGCAAGGAAGTGTATGCGAATGGTAATGTGTATTGTGCCAGTAAATATGCGGTAGATGCACTCAATAAGAGTATGCGGATTGATCTTCTCCCGCATGGAATCAGGGTTACTTCTATCAGTCCAGGACTTGCTGAAACTGAATTTTCTATTGTCCGCTTTAAAGGGGATGAGGAACGTGCTAAAAATGTTTATAAGGGTATAGAGCCACTCCGGGCTGAAGATATTGCGGAAGCTATCTTCTGGGCGGCCAGCAGACCTGCCCATGTAAACATACTCGATATCGTCCTGACGGCAGGAGCTCAGGCCAATGCAACCACTTTTATAAGGAAAAGCTAAAGCCGTGAATTTATTAAAACGGGCGTTTCTTTTATCTATTCTGGTATCATCTTGCGTCAGCAAACCCAGGATAAAAGTAGATCTCATTGTTTATCACGCTGCGGTATATACGATCGACTCTAAATTCTCCCTTGCGGAGTGTTTTGCGGTGAAAGACGGTAAAATTCTCGTCGTAGGAAAATCCGATTCCATCCTTGCCCATTATGAAGCCAAAGAAATGATAGACGCCGGAGGGAAAGCCGTTTTCCCTGGTTTTATTGATGCACACTGTCATTTTTTCGAATATGGAAGATCCCTTCAGGAAGTGGACCTGGTGGGCACCAAGTCTTTCGAAGAAGTTGTTCAGCGAATTCAAACTTTTGTAAGCTCCCACCCTGAAATTTGCTCAGACAAAAACGGAAGAAGCAACTGGATAGCAGGGCATGGATGGGATCAGAACAACTGGAAGGAAAAGAAATTTCCAGACCGCAAACAGCTTGATATACTATTCCCCCATACGCCGGTATGTCTCTCCCGTATTGATGGTCATGCAATGCTCGTAAACGGTGAAGCCCTTAAACAAGCCGGCATCACCAATTGGATCCAGGTAGAGGGTGGGATCATCGTAACAAGGGATAAACTTGACACGGAGGATAAGACTCATGTCAAAACGGATGGATTATCGGGAGTGCTTATTGATAATGCCATGGATCTAATCAGTAAAGTACTCCTCCGTCCTACCCGATTGGAGATCCGAAAGGCATTACTGGATGCCCAGCAAAAATGTCTGGCTATGGGGTTAACGACCCTGGATGATGCCGGACTCAGCAAAGAAGTGGTAGATCTGATTGATCAAATCCAGAAATCAGGGGAGCTGAAAATGAGGATTTATGCAATGCTCACCCCAAACAAAGAGAATCTGGATTATTATCTCGCCCATGGCCAGTATAAAACAGATCGTCTCAATATCCGTTCATTTAAATTCTATGCTGACGGGGCACTCGGATCGCGGGGGGCTTGTCTTCTCAAACCTTATACCGACAAGCCTTCACAGTCGGGCTTTCTCCTGAGCAAACCAGAATACTACCGGTCGATGGCTCTGGAGATGTTCCAGAAAGGCTTTCAGATGAATACACATTGCATCGGTGACTCAGCAGTCAGAATGATGCTCAGGCTCTACAACAATATCTTTATGAACTATGTATGCAATGGCGGGCATCTTCATATGAATCCCCGTTGGAGGATCGAACATTTCCAAGTGACTACCCCGGAAGATATTGCCTTGCTGAGCAATAGTTGCAGCAAACAAATTTCGCCCATACCATCGGTCCAGCCCACCCATGCTACTTCAGATATGAGTTGGGCCATTGATCGCCTGGGTCCGGAACGCATCAAATATGCCTATGCATACAAAGAACTTAAGGAAGCCGCAGGGATGGTAGCACTTGGAACAGATTTTCCGGTTGAGGATATAAGTCCGTTTAAAACCTTCTACGCAGCGGTAGCCCGAAAAGACATACATGGAAATCCGGAAAAAGGTTTTCAGCCGGAAAATGCCCTGAGCCGGGAAGATGCCCTGAGAGGGATGACCATATGGGCCGCTTATGCCAATTTCGAAGAGAAAGAAAAAGGAAGCATAGAACCTGGAAAAATGGCTGACTTCATTCTGCTGGACCGGAACCTTTTGAAATGCAGTGAGCAGGAAATACTCAAAGCCTCCACCCTCGCAACCTATATCAACGGGGAACGGGTTTATTATAAATGAGTTGGAACTCAGCCAGCTTTTTCCGACATTCGCATATTAACTCATCCTGCATCCATTGAATCACGTAAGGGTTTACCTCATTGGGCTTACACTTCTGTTCTCCCCGCTTTTGCAGGCGCAGATGAACCTACCTTCCGGACCAAGGCCTATCAAATATCAATTTATGGTTTTTGGGGTGATCAGTGCTTATCAAAATGACCCCAGAATCTCTTCCAATACGCATTCGGGTCAGGGACTGGGAGCAAATGTACGTGCAGAAATTCCGGTCATCAAAGGGGTTAAATTTCTGGTCGGTGCAGAAATCCTCACCCAAAGCATCAGTTTCGATTCATACTATTTCGGCCCTGGCTACTCTTTTAAGTTTGATGGCAATGAGATGTATAACCACAGTATCCGCACCACCGAAGTCGGGCTCCCTTTGTTGTTTAAGGTCAACTGGAAGAAAAAAGAGGAAGTTTATAAGACGAATATGTACTTCCTGTTTGGATGGGAACCTAAATATACCTTGTTTGCACATTCCACTGTAACCAGCTCCAGTGATGGTAGCCTGGTTTCAGATAACAATATCAAACTCCCTTACGAAAATCAATTTCTGGGTACGAATGTGGGTAATTATATTGATGTCGGTTTCGGTTTTAACCGTAATTTCCTGCCAGGGCACAAAAGCATTATTTTTGAATGTTGCTACCGATATGGACTAAGCAGGTATGTATATGAGATTGGACAAGGCCATGATATTTTGTATCTGAATACCAACTTCAGTATTGGTCTCGGTTACCGGTTTTGAGCGATTTAATTCTTTTCTGAAAGTCTGCCCGATTATCCCAATATCATTCTAAATTAGCTTCTTATAACCTAAAACACCTGAGTAATGCGCTTACCATCTTACAAAAAAATGATGATACTGATTACACTCTCCAGCAGTGTGGTGATAGAGGCACAGAACATAAAAACTTCATCTGCCGGACCCTTGTCACCGAAGAATGATGAAGTTGTAGATTTCGCCGCGCTTAATCCAACGAATATCCATGAAGCCACCAAGTGGTACCTCGATCAGGTTAAAGCATGTAACTCCAGACTTCTCAGTGTTCCGGATGGTAAACGCAATTTTGAAAACACGATGGGAGAGCTCGAGAAAGCAGCCACCTTTCTGGATCAGGCATCTTCCATTTATGAAGTACTTTCAAGTGCCTCATCCGACAAGGCGATCCGTGATGCGGCGAATGAAGGAACCCAGCAGATCTCCACATTTGCGACCGAGCAGAGCCTGAACGAATCGCTGTATAAGGCTGTGAAAGCCTATGCCCTGACCACTGATGCGAAGGACCTGAAAGGGGAACGCAAATATTATCTTGCCAAAATTCTAAGGGATTATGAACGCGAAGGCTTTGCCTTATCGGCCGATAAACGGGATACCCTAAAGGCACTTAACAATAAAATTCAGGACTTGAGTCTTGAATTCAGAAACAATATTGCCGGAGATAATCCTACAATACGATTTACAGAAGCAGAACTGGCAGGCATGCCGGATGATTATAAGAAAGCTAATCTTCAGCCAGACGGCACTTACCTATTAAGTGTTGGCAACCCATCCTACATCCCCTTCATGACGGATGCCAAAAACACAGATGCCCGAAAGAAATTTTATCTCTTAAAAACCAATGTCGGCGCTCCTAAAAACGATCTTTTGATTGCAGAAATATTAAAGACCAGAGACAAGAAAGGAAAACTTCTCGGCAAAGCCGCCTATGCTGATTATGTCACAGAAGGAATCATGTCTAAGAACAAAAAAAATGTATGGGACTTTGAAAATAAGCTACGCGCGGATCTCCGTCCTAAAGCAGAAAGCGAATACAAGGAATTACTCGCCATCAAAAGCAGGGAAACAGGAAAACCGGAAAGCTTTATCTATCCTTACGAAAGCATGTATTATGCGAATCGTTTGATGGATGAAAAATATAAAGTGGATGAAGAAAAAGTAAAGGAATACTTTGAATTACAGAATGTCATTCAAGGGCTCTTCACCGTTTATCAGCGAATCTATAATTTATCATTTACGGAAGACAAGCATCCAAGTGTATGGAACTCCGATGTTCAGGCATTTACGGTAACAGACAATGCAAGCAAGAAGGTAATCGGATATTTTTATCTGGATCTCTATCCACGGAATGATAAATACAAACATGCAGCGTGTTTCCCTATTACAGCAGCTCAGAATACTGCCACAGGGCGACGGCTTGCAACAGCTGCGCTCATCTGCAATTTCCCCAAACCAAGCCCAGACAAACCCTCACTCATGCCACATAGTGAAGTAAGGACCCTCTTTCATGAATTCGGGCACCTGATGCATACGATGGTGAGTGAAACAGAACTCGGTGCTCTTGCCGGCACCAGTGTGGCTACTGATTTTGTAGAAGCTCCTTCTCAAATCATGGAAAACTGGGTATGGAATAAAAAGGTACTCTCTCTCTTTGCAAAACATTATAAAACAGGGGCAATGATTCCGGATGATCTGCTCGACAGGATGATTGCCTCCAGGAATGCAACCTCCGGTGTTCTGGCGCTTCAACAGGTATTTTATGGCACTCTGGATTTTACACTGAATGATGGCTTTAAAATTACGGATGAACATTCCATACCCGATCTGGTGAAGCAACTTCAAAATTCAGTCACCCTTTATCCTTATATAGACGGATCTCACTTTGAAGCAAGCTTCGGGCATCTGACCAATTATGGGTCGCAGTATTACGGATACCTCTGGTCCCTCGTTTATGCTCAGGATATGTACTCGGTTTTTGAAAAAGATCCCCTTTCTCCTGAAACAGGAAACAGGTTCAGAAGAATGGTCCTCGCCAAAGGCGGCAGTGATGATCCTCTAAATCTTGTTCGGAATTTCTTAGGCAGAGAACCTAACAATAAGGCCTTCCTGAAGCACCTGGGCTTATAGCAGCATTTAGCTGGCTATCATTAGAGAATTGAATCGTTATACTGTTGTATGGCCCTGAGGTAGGATGCTACGGATCGTTTTTTTTGGATCGCTCCGATCACATTGGAAGTAACTCCCCCGACAAAAAGTATGGCTCCGACCGTCATCACTTGTCCGGAAACATCCGGACCGGATGCAGTACCGCTGCCTGAAGCTACCAATCCGAGGAGAAAGACTTCTCCCCCAATCGCACTCGAAATTAAGCCTGAATAAGAGCAGACCTGACCAATGGCATTTTCATTCCAGGAGGTGTGAAGATAGCTGTCTACCATCGGGTTGTGCTGTCTCTCTAACATCCGGCTAACATTCCGGTGACTTATCCGTCTGTTATTTACATAATACCCTCCCCTTCCTACATCAATTCTTAACCCCGCTTCTTTTTCAAACGGTTTAGTCGTCTCCGTATTCGTCAGAATACTTACACCGGAGTTATCGTGTTGACTTTTTTCGGGGGTGGATGGTTGGGGTTCAAAATAATCGGCCTTTCCATTTTCGTACTTAATATAGCTGATATCCGATTTAGGCAGATGATAAACAGGGCCTTCGGGCATCGATGCTCTATAAAAGTCAACCGTATCTGAACCTACAAGGATCACTTTCGCAAGAACCCTCACTTTGTTTTTCTTGAAAATGGTATCCTGCGCATTCAAGAACAGACTGGTCCCGAAAAAGAACAAAAAAATGAGACATTTCTTCATATGAGTTGTATTCTTAAATATCCGCTAAATTCATTTCGTCATGACGGAGAGTGCGGAAACTCTCTCAGACCCTCACCCCTACTACCAATACATCATCCACCTGTTCTAATGATCCTCTCCAGTCGACAAGCGTTTGCCGGAGAATCTCCTTTTGTCGGCTCATCGTCTCTTGCTGCATAGAGAGGAGCGTTTCCTGCAATTGTTTGTATTTAAATTTTTTCCCTTTGGGTCCTCCGAACTGATCCGCAAATCCGTCTGTAAAGAGATAGAGTGTATCACCTTCTCTTACTTCTAAGGTATGATTGGTAAATGGTTTTGCTTCACCCCGGAAGTAGCTGATGGGGTGTTTATCAGGCTTCCACTCCAGACATCTGCCCTCTCTTATAAGCCACAACGGGTTGTTGGCTCCAGCCCATTCAACCTTGATCGTTTCTCCATTTTTTTCAAAGCTGAGGAGGGATATATCCATTCCGTCGTTGGAAGCTCCCTCAGCCTCATCCTGCTTCAGCGAAGTGATGACCAGTTTCCGGAGCTCTCCGAGAATAAGACTGGGCATGGTAATTCCCCGCTCATTCACAATTTCATTAAGGAATGAATTACCGATCATACTCATAAAAGCTCCTGGCACTCCATGACCTGTGCAATCCACAGCCGCGATAAGTCTCTTTCCGTCTTTTTCTGTAAACCAATAGAAATCTCCGCTTACGATATCCCTGGGGTGGAATAAAATATAGGCTTCCGGAAACAGTTGCTTCATCACCCTCAATGGAGGTAGAAGAGCCTGTTGAATTCGTTTTGCATAATTTATGCTATCCGTAATATCCTTATTCTTTTCTTCCAGCTCTTCTTTTTGCTTGACCACCTGAACCGTGCGTTCAATAACTTTCTGCTCCACATGTTCATACATCAGAGCATTTTCAAGAGCTATATCCACAAATACGGCTAGACTTTTCAAAATATTTACATGATAGGAGGTATATGCATTTTTGTTAAAACTCTGAACAGTAATCACTCCTACCTTTTTGTTGTTTTTTGAGACCAATGGCAGGTATATAAGAGAATGAGTCACATCCCCTACGATGGCTCCATAAGAGTCGAGGTGAGGAAAATAAGTTTTGTATTCCGTTTGAAGATCGTTAATGAATACCGTCTGTTGATTCTCAAAACACCAGGTCGCAAGTTTATCTTTGTTTTCAAGAGGAAGGGAAAATAATGGCATTTTCTGACCTTTCTCGAAAGCTCCTGGAAAATCAAGACTATTCTTATCCTTCTGATAAATACCAATGATAAATACAGAGGCATCCATGAGTAAATTTATACTCTCATAGGCTGTCTCAATTATCTTCTCTACCGAAAGGCATGAGGTTATCTGCTGCCCGATTTCACTGAGGACTTTTACATTTTCGTAGGTTTGCTCAATCTCCTCTTTTTGTTTAACAATCTCGGTTGTGCGTTCAATCACCTTCAGCTCCACGGATTCATAAAGCAAGGCGTTCTCCAGGGCAATGGAAGTGAATACAGCGAGATTGCGCACGATATTCAAATGATAATCTGTATAGGCATTTTTACTAAAGCTCTGGATGGTAATCACACCCAAAGATTTTTTTTCTTTCGAAATTAAAGGCAGCCAGATCGACGATTCAGGCATTTCACCTGCTACAGGCCTTGGAGGCTCAAATTCCGGCAGATAATTTTTATATTCCCGGAGGTAGTCATTTATAAAAACTTCTTTTTGTGTTTTAAATGACCAGACCGGGAGTCTTGCCTCATCAGAAAGGTTGTAAAAGGCGAATGGGAGAGATTTACCTTTCTCAATGCCAAGGGGGTAATCCAAAGTTTGCTGGGACTCATTGTAAATTCCTATCCAGAAGGATGAAGCATCCATCAACTCATTGATGTTTGCGTAGGCAGTCTCAATAATTTTCTCAACCGATAAACTGGAAATAATTTGTTTCCCAATTTCACCCAACAGTTTTATATTTTGATAGGTATGTTCAATTTCCTCTTTCTGGCGGGTTATTTCTTTCAGTCTCATCCGCACTTCTTCTTCCATATTCTCATACAGCCTGGCTCGCTCGAGTGTACCGGCAATAGCAACTGCTAGTCCCCTTAGAATATCCAGGTGATAGACGGAATAAGAATTTTTCTTGAAGCTTTGAACGCTCAGTACACCCACAGCCTCTTTTCCAGCCATAAGCGGAAGATATATGAGCGCTTCCGGGTCTTCACCTGCGGTAGGAATTGGGATTTCTTTTCCTGGAAAATAGGTCCTGTAATCGTTCGCAAAATCATTCATGATGATTTCTTCCCGATTTAAATAACATCTTACAGAGAGTCTGTTTGTCTCTTCCAGTGAATTACTGTTTGCCGGCAGCTTCTCCCCTTTTTCAATATCAGCAGGATAAAATAGTTCATTCGTTTCCGGTCTGTGGATTCCGATCACGAAAACGGTTGCATCCATCAGGACATTGACATTCTGATATACCTTTCCGATAATTTCTTCAACCGAAAGGAACGAAGAAATCTCCTGTATAATTTCACTTAAAATTTGTGTCGTACGCTGAGTTGAATCGGACATTGAATTAATTAAACAGGGATCAAATTGATGGAGGAAAGTTAAAGGATTCCTTTCAATCTACCTATTCTCCTATCGGCAAGTTTGATGATCCGGGCCTGGGGGCTTCTATTCTAAGAATTCATTTATATTTGCATCCGGAAACGATTCTAATCCTTTACAGATCAAATGAAAACACTCTTCTATTTTTGCTGTCTGACTTTTCTGTTCGGGGCCTGTCAGAAAAAGAGTACCAGCTCGGCAGATCAGGCTGCTACCGATAAGACCATCATCACAACTTATATCTCCAGCCACCATTTAACCGCCAGTTCTACGGCAGACGGGCTATATTATGTAATTAATAATCCAGGTACAGGGGTCCGACCAACCTCCACATCGAATGTTACCGTTATTTACAAAGGATATCTAACCAACGGAACGGTATTCGACCAGAACCCTGGAGGTTACTCCTGTAGCCTGACTTCGGTCATTCAGGGTTGGCAGGAAGGAATCCCGATGTTTAAAGCAGGGGGATCTGGCACCTTGCTTATCCCCTCCGCACTCGGATATGGAAGTCAGGCCACCGGAAGCATTCCGGCAAATTCTGTCTTGATTTTTGACATTACCTTGGTTTCTGTACCTTAGGCGCCTCTGATTTCCTAACCTACTTTCTTAAAGAACATGTATAAGTGCCTGATCTTCCTTTTCAGCCTTGGGATTTGTTTATCCGCCGGGGCTCAATCTAAGTCTGATTCCCTATTTCACAAGCATGCTTCTGTTTCTGAAAATGATACTTCAGGTCCTTGCCTCGAAAAGCACGAGTTTATGATTGGAGTGATCTTTAACTTTTCGGGACTTCAGGATACCAAAACTACCGTTGCCGGTTATACCACGGGCACAAACACACTGACGCTCGGAGGAGAGCTTGCTCTCGGTTATATGCTCACCAAGCGATTGGCTTTCCAGATAAAAGGAGGATACTCGGAAACCAGAACTGATAATTACTCCGTTCTCACTCCGGTTGTAAATCCTATCGGGCTCACACTTCGGGATGATGATATTAAATATTATGTAACTCCTGTTCTGAGATACTACATTCCAATCGCAGATGACAACTACTTTTTCCTGCAGTTGCGTGCCCCTTTTTCGTTTGGGCAATTTAGTACCCAGACTTATGATGCCTCTAAAAAAACAATCAATACCGATGTTTACAATAAATCAGGAATTGGCGCCTACCTCCAGCCTGGATTTACAACTTTTTTATCCAAAAGAATTGCCGCCGAAATTGCGGCTGGTAATTTTGGCTGGGAGACTTACGATGGCAAGGATGCTGCCGGAAACACTACCCATACGGGAGGTTGGCAGTCTCTGCTGTATTTAAATTCTGTAAGCCTGGGCTTTGTCATTTATCTTTAATTGTTAAAGATTCTTAAATTTCATCGGTTAACCTTCTGAAACAAAACCGATCCAGCATTCATACAGAATTCCTTCCTAATTTCGATCAGGGTTAAATTAAGCTCCATAATTTTGATAATCGTGCTATTCTCAGGTATGCTTCTTATGAACTCGCGAAAAAATCCATACCCTTCTCCTTTCTCTTCTTTTCGTTTCGGTTATTGGCTATGCACAAAAGGCTGAAACGAAGGGAGAGGGCACCGTTACAGGAAGAATTATTGATTCCGTTTCCAAGCAACCGGTGAGTTATGCATCCATCAGTATTACGACCCTTGATGGCAGCCGGGAACTCAACGGATCAACCAGTGATGATAATGGTCAGTTCAAAATTGCCCAGATCGCAGAAGGCACCTATCGCCTGGTTATTTATTTTGTGGGTTACCAAACAGGGATCCGAAACAATATCGTTATCACCAAATCCAAACCAGATTTTGTTCTGGGTGACTTCCTGCTGGTTGATAAAACCATGTTGAAGCAGGTAACCATCACCACCGACCGAAGCATCATCGAAAACAAAGTCGATAAGATTGTCTATAATGCCGAAAATGACCTTACTTCTCAGGGAGGTGTGGCCATCGATATCCTTAAAAAGGTGCCTGAGGTTTCCGTTGATATTGATGGGAACGTAGATATCCAGGGAAATACCAATATCCGTTTTCTTATCAATGGCAAACCTTCCAGTATGTTCGGAGCCAATCTGGTGGATGTCCTTCAGTCCATTCCGGCAAGCCAGATCAAAAGTATTGAAGTCATCACAAGTCCCGGCGCCAAATACGATGCCGAAGGAACAGGAGGGATCATCAACATCATTCTTAAGAAGAGTACTGCTCAAGGTATTAATGGAAACATATCCTTATCGGGAGGTACCCGTCTGGAAAATGGTTCGTTTAACCTGGCAGCCAAAAAAGGAGGACTGGGTGCCCATGCATTCTTCAGCGGGAACGCCCAACTTCAATCTACGGTGCTGAGCGATGTTACCCGCACCTCTCAGGACCCTCTTTCACTACAGCAAACCGTCACCGATCAGAATGGCAAGAGCAATTTCTCGAGGAATGGATATCAGTCGGGATTTGGAGTCGATTGGGAAGCTACTTCTAATGATTTGTTCACCGGTGGGGTGCTGTTCAATTATTTCGGCAATAATAGCGTCGGAAATTCGAGCCGTATTACTTCCTTACAGGATGCTTCCGGCAACCCCCTTTCCAGCTATACTGATCTGCTCAATTCACAGAATAGTGCAAACGGGCAGGTATTCGACTGGAATCTCGACTATAAGCATACTTTTAAAAAAGAAGGTCAGGAGCTTAGTGCCTTAGTTAATTCATCCACAGGGACCAATTATTCCTATTACCAGCAAAGTCAAACTCACGTATTGAATGATTCACTTTTTAACGGCTCCAAGGGAGATAATCCCGGCACGGACAAAGAAACAGATATCAGCGTAGATTATGCACAGCCTTTTGGAAAAGAATCCTTATTCGAAACCGGGGGGAAAGCAACGCTCAGTCAAATCAATTCTGCTTCCAACATCTATCTTTTAAACGGGGCAACCGGAAATTATGATTTTAATAATTCCCAGTCGCTCACCTTTCATTACAAAAGACAAATCTATGCCGGCTATGCCAGTGTTAAAGTCAGGCTCTTTGATTATCTGGACATGAAAGTGGGTTGCCGTTATGAATACACGGAACACAGCGCTACCTTTTCCAATGCAGGCAATATTGATTTCACCCCTTATGGTACGGTGGTTCCGTCAGCTGCCTTCTCCCATGTGTTTAAGAATAATCAGACCGTCAAGCTTCTGTACTCACACCGGATTCAACGCCCGGACTATCGAGATCTTAATCCCTTCATTAACGCCACCGATCCGCAAAACCTCACGGCCGGCAATGTGAATCTCAAACCGGAAATTGCAGACCGGGTGGAGCTTGGTTATAATAAGTCGTTCGAGAAAGGGGGGTCTATCCTCATTAGTCTTTTCGCGAGACTGAATACGGATGATATACAACCCTACACTCGCTATTATTCTTCTTATCAGGTAGGAGACTCTACGTATAGAAATGTTACCGTGGGTATCAGAGACAATATCGGGCATGAAAACAACTACGGGGTTAGTTTTTTTGGCAATATTCCCATCACCCCTAAAATCAGTTTGCGGACCAACATCTCCGGTTTCGAGCGTTATATAACAACGGGATTGGATGCCGGTGGGGATATCCATGGTTTCAATTACAGGATCAATCTGAAAGCCACCTGGCAGATTAGTCCTACACTGGTGGTAGAAGCCTTCGGAAACTTCAATTCCCCACGGATCAACGCACAGGGAACGATGCCATCCCAAACCACCTATACCTTTGCTTTCCGGAAGCAGTTTTGGAATAAGAAGGCCAGTATTGCCCTCACCGCTACCAACCCCTTTGCCGAGTATGTAGATCAAAAGTCAAACCTGACCGGAACGGATTTTACACTGGTGACAGACCGCCAACTCCCTTACCGGTCTTTTGGCATCAATCTGACTTATAAGTTCGGAAAGATGGAATTCAAGAAACAAAAAGATTCCGAAGATAATAACCTACCGGAACCTTCCCTGCCTGTCAATTAATGCTTAGTTATTTTTCGCCTTTTGTTGAATCCACTTTAGGATTAACTGTTGATTATAACTAGTTAAGGGAGAATTAGGATATTTAGGCATCGCTCCATTTGTTATTTCAATATATAAATTACTACCCATTGCACTTGCAGTATCTATTTCATGCTTGGAAAATAAACTTCCGTATGCAGAGGCGGGAGTTAAATTGAGGCCTGCGGCGGGTGCTACAGCGGTATGGCAACCACTCGTGTTATTGCAATAAGTATTAAATACCGGGACAATGTGTGTGCTAAATGAAACGATAGCAGGTAGTGGCTGTTGAACAGGTGGAGGAGCAGTCACAATCTTTGCGTCTTTAGTGCAAGAAAATAATAAAGCGGTTGCAGCCCCTATAAAAAGTGCTACAACCGCCTTAGTATTTAAAGGTGCCATTTTCATTATACTATTCGTAATGGAACATGGTTTTTATGTGTTTCAACAATGTATCAGCTAATGGAGTTGTGCTGGTAGCGATGGTAACAGAGTTTTGTGATCTAAAATCTGTAATTCCTTTAAAGAATTGTCCGTAATCACAAATGACATGAATTTCCGCAGGAGCTGCATTTGTATTGGCAGTGGTCACGGTTACCGGACTTGACATCGTAGGTAAGTTAATCGTTACCAGAGATGAACTTGTGCCTAGCATATAACTGAAATGCTGGTATTTGCCTGTTTGAGCAACGCTTGTATCGGCAAAACCTGAAACATTTACGAAGTCATAACCCGTACCTGTATTTCCTGACCACATCGGGGCAATGGTTCCGTATTCACCGTATGGGTCTGTATATGTTGCGGGTGGGCTAAACGGATTAAATTGAGTATTCGTTGTCGTTGAAAACACATTAAAAGCAGAAGTCATAGACCCAGGTATCATCCCGTTAGCCATCGCATCTAATCCGATATTAAAGCTCACGGATGTGTAATTTCCTGTCGGCACAAGACCAATAATATAAGGCCCTTCAGCTCCAATATATTTGAGGATATACTGACCACTCACGGTATAATTCGAAGTCGAAGAATGTAATACGATGTTGGAAATATACAACTGGGCGGTGTCGAGTTTTAAGGTTATATAATGTTTACTATTAAAGATGCTGTTAGTCGGATAAAACGAACTATCATTCATTGGATACGCATAATTATTTGCTAAAATGGAATCAACTACTGAACCGATCTGGGTATGTAAATGAAAACCTATCACCCCTTTAGGAGTTGGAGGGGTTGTTGTTGTTGTTGTGCTACTATTCTTTTTACAAGATGCTATTGCAAATAAACTCGCTATTGAAAGCACGATGATTGAGTTGCGGATGATTAATTTTCTAGTTTTCATAATTAATTATTAAAAGTTTTTGTTTTTAAAAAAATGTGATGAATTAATTAGTTTCGTTGGGTCAATGAAAACAGCAATGATTTTGCTCATTATTGTTTTAAAAATTATACTGCAGTCTTGCAGTGAACATTGACTTGGTTGGCATTTGAAATTCCTGTTGCATACTTCCAGCTGGAAGCGGGAGACCTTGTAAATCCTGATACACCGGCATACCATATTCAAGGAGGAGATATAAACCCTTAAAAAAAGATCTTGGCGCGTATAGATTTACTCCTGCGAAGGCATTCACTGATTCCCGACTTCCATAATTGTACATGTTTGCTGAAGGATCGTTACCTGAGGATTGGTTTATATCCACATCATAACCTTGAATGCCACCCATATAATATGTTTCGGCACGCAGAGATAGACTGACCCAGGGAGAGATTTTATATGACAACCAAGGACTGAGGCGATATTCATTTCCCCAGCTATAATTACGGGAATTAACTCCAAGTTTAATGTTGCTCTGAAAAGCAACACCAAGAGTAAAACGATTCATTTGCGCGGTATACACCAAGCTGGGAAGCAGGTTATAAGTCCCCGTTCCTGTTTGCATAGAATATGCCAATACATCATTATTGCTCTGCATCGTAACACCTCTATTCGTAATGCTTCCGGTAGGTAAACTAACTCCAAATCCAATAATTAACCGGTGCTTGCAAGAGTTTAAAAGGTTGTAAAGCAAACATAATTCGGTATCCCCCCAACCTGATGATTTTGTTGAACTAGGCATTTTAGTGTAATCTGTCATGGTCATGCCCGGCATATTCATCATCATATTTTGCATGGGCAGCATATGCATAGTCATGTTATACACATTGTAATTAATCATGGCCATGGCAGTTAGCCGGTCTGTAATACCATACATAGGCATCAGCATGTGCATCTGCATATTCATTGTTGCAGGGGCCATCATGTATTGGTTGAAAATTTGGTTATCACTGACTGATGACGTGCCGGATTGATTCCCCTGCATAGTCATTGTCATGAAACTATAAGCCAGACCAAACCTTCCCTTTTCATGAACATGGTCAATCATTACACCCGCCGGAGCCAATTGGTCAGGCCTGCGGCAGCAAGCACCAATAGCTGTACTGTCATTACTTTCGTTTGAATATGCCAAGCATGCTTGCAGCAAAGCAAACAGAAGCAGAGTTCTATTCTTCTTCATGATAAAAATGATTTAGTTCTACTAAAATAGTCACTGGGATGCAAAGAAAATTGCACGCCCGAAACAGGAATAGGAACTATGCTTGGGGTGGATGGTAGACAGAAGCCGGGTGGCTTGAAGAGGAAGGTTCCAGGTATGCAAAACCTATCATTGGAATGGATATCTGAAAAGGAGGACCAAAAGCTAGTATTGAATTGAAAAAATGCGGCAGCAGGTTTTCAACAAGCAAGCGGGGAGCATTATTCCTTGGTGTTTCTTCACTGTTTTTTTTCAGCTCCTTCATCAGATGGCATTTTCCGTTGCAATGCATCACAGGCTTGTCTTTATTGACGCAATATACCCGGGTGATCTTCTCTTTATTGAAGGCATAATCAACCAATGGAAAGGCCGGCCGCAGCAGTACTACGACATAGAGGGTGAGAAAAAACCAGGCCAACGATTTGATCATGATTAACAAATATAAGCCTTTATCTCCGAAAAACAAAATGCGGAAGAGGAGGTTAATATCAGATCAGAAGTGCTCTAGGAGGGTGATTTTTACGTCCATCGGAGCGTCAGAAGAGCAAATCGCACAATGGTATCCCTTACCAACCTCGATGTTCTGAATCGACCAGGCCTTATTACCATCCAAAATGGTGTTTTTAAGGCTGTTCTTTCCGATCAGATCTCCCATTACTCCTGTACCCAAAGCTTTCAGAAATGCTTCTTTCCGTACCCAAAGATTATAAAAACGAGGGAGATCGGGTGATTGAGTACCTATATATTCAAGCTCTTCCGGATGAAAATAGGCTGACATGGAGGTCATATCCATCTGTTTTTCCTCTTCCAGGTCAATCCCTACTTCGGTTTTTGCAAATGAAACCACAACCAGGTTGCCCGAATGGCTGATATTAAAACAGGGGCCTCCTTTTATGAATGGTTTGTTTTCTTCCCCTCTCTCCCATCCCTCCAAACCCACAGGATAAGCATTAACCTGTAGATACCTTTGGATCATCAACCGGGCTGCAAGTCTTAGCTTTTGATCTTTGAATGCTTTATAACGAGTGATTTCCGAACCAAGCCGTTCCGGAAGGGATTCAAGCAGCACTTTCGCTTCGGGTTCATTCCATCCTTCCACATTAAAAATCAAGACATCGATCATTTTCAATTGATGTAAAATAATTCACCCCCTTCTCCCTCTCTCGTTGGAGAGGGGAAAGGGGGTGAAATAAATGTATGCGTTTACCGGTTATTATTTACCGCTTTTATTGTCCTGTTTAGCTCTGTAAGCCAGGGCCAGTTTCAACGACTTAACTGCCTTCTTGGAGTCAGCAATGGCATCAGCTTTGTGTCCGCCGAAATCATGTGGAGCTTTTTCCATGTATTCAATGGCGCTTTCAAGTTCTTTGATTGCTTTCTCAATACGTGGGTGTTCGCTGGCTTCTGTTTTTTGATTATTCTGAACAACTACGAAAGCTGTTGTTGCAAAAAAAAGAACTACGAGGGAAACGAGTGCATACTTTTTCATTGGATGGTTTTTTTTGGTTTAGAGTGGAAAATTAGAAAAAAGATATGAAGCAGGAATGAAGAACAGCATTAATAAACCAGCCTTTTTATCTTTCCTGTTATTTGTATTGTATTCCATTAGGTTTTCGAAAAGATTAATGCGGAATGAACTCGAAAGGCAGTTCCACCATCTCAGAAAATTCAGTTCCCGCATCCAGCATGTCGTCATCTCTTTTGTCGTAATGCCATTCTATTTTGACATTATATCCCTGTCCGACCAGTTTTTTTACGGAAAAGATGATATCCAGAATATACTTGGCTGAGGTGGAGTTAAAGTAGTCCAGTTTAAACTCAAATACTATCTCAGATTTATCCCCGCGTTCATTTTTCCGCCAGTAGAGTACATCTTCAAACTTCTTTATCCATTCAATAACCGGAGTATAAAACTTACTCGCATTTTCAGGTCTTGATTCTCCGGAAATTACAAACCGGTTAGAGGTGGTGGTGAACTTAACTTCCGGCGAATCTTCTGTTGGGGCAATGATTAGTGAGTCCATAATTTATGTGTTTGTCAGATAGATATTTCAGTTTGAAATTGGTAGAAGGAAGTTTCATCGGTCAGGGGGAAAAAATCATACTGGATGCTGTTTCCTGTCTTTATGGCAATATCGATAATCCCAAGCCCTGCTCCGTTTTCTGTCGTGTTTCCGGATTGGATCTGATCCCGGTACATTTGCTTGAGCTCTTCCAGGCTGAGATTCATTACTTTATCAAGTTTTTCTTTCAATGCCGGAATATTTGAATTTAAAATCGGGTTTCCGGAGATAACCGTATATTTTGAATCATCCCGGCAAACCATAAAAATACTCTGACTGTTGGCAGTCTTATCATGCGTTGCATGGCGTCCGATATTTTCGATACTTTCAACCAATACATGGTAAACCCGTTTGACGGTATTGCCGGTGATATCATCCGGATTAAGTTTGCCCTTTATGTTTTTCAACAAAACACTGATGATCCGGTGATCAAATTCACCGGTGAAGACAAGCAACACATTCTTCTCTTCCATAAAGCGGGAGATTTCGTAAGCGTCGATAATTGCATTCATGCTATACTTTTTTAGACACCGTTAAATTATATTCTTATTCCAACCACAAGGATATCATCGGTCTGGACCCTATCCCCTTTCCATTTCATTATTGTATCATCCAGTACTTGCTTTTGTTTTTCAACATCGAGCAGATAAATATTCTGGAGCAATTCCCGGAAAGGCTGTCCGAAGAATTTCTTTCCTTCCTGTCCTCCTATCTGATCCACATACCCGTCGGATATCATATACAACATATCCCCTTTCTTTAAGTCCATAGGATGAGAGGTGAAACCGGTATTCGTCCGGCTGAAACTTCCGATAGAGCGTTTGTCTCCTTTTATCTGTGTACATTCTCCGTCTCTGATTAAAAACAGAGGGTTATGTGCCCCTGCAAACTCCAGGCTGTTCAGATCTTTATTCACAGAAATAAGGGCAATGTCCATTCCATATTTGGCAGAGGCATTTTCCTGATCCTGTTTCAATGTTTTAAGTACCTGGATATTCAGCTCTGCCAGAATTTCGGCTGGCCTGGCTGACCTGGTAACATTAATGGTTTCCTTCAAAAGGCTATGGCCCATCAGCGACATAAAGGCACCTGGCACTCCATGGCCTGTACAATCTGCCACCCCTAAGAGTATCCTTCCATGATCTTCCTGTATCCAATAAAAATCTCCACTGACAATATCCTTGGGCTTGTATAATACAAAGTGGGAGCTGAAATACTTGCTGATATCAGAATCTGCGGGCAAGAGGGCTTGTTGAATATTCTTCGCGTACTCAATACTGTCTATAATAACACTATTCTTTTTCTCCAGTTCCGATTTTTGTGCAGTGATCACTTCTGTACGTTGCTGAACTTTTTCTTCGAGTATCTGGTTTTTCTTTTTCAGTTCCTTTTCCCTCCGCTTTACCACGAAAGTGATTGAAAGAATGAGAATGGTGCCCAGGGCGACATAAAACCAGGTTGTTCTCCAGAATGGAGGGCTGATAGAGAAGTGAAAGGTGACCGGGTTCTTGTTCCAGACTCCATTGCTGTTGCAGGATCTTACTTTGAAAATGTAATCACCTTTCTGAAGATCGGGATAGGTTACTGAATTTTCTTTGACAATGGGCGACCACTCTTTATCCAATCCTTCCAGCATATAGCGATACTTAACCCGTTTGGGATTGGTAAGGCTGGTTCCGGTAAATTCAAAAGTAAAATGATTCTTATTCCATGGGAAGATGTGATCTTCCGGAATCGTGATCTCCTGAAAATATATTTTCGGGTTCCCAATGGAGGTCACCGGTTCTACGATATCGGTTCTTTCAAGTGCTGCATTGTATTTTACAACGCCTATGATGGAACCGAACCAGAGGTTTCCTTCTTTATCCTTACAGGAGGCATTGGGATTAATCTCTATACCCAGAAATCCATCCCCTTTTTCATAGTGTCTGAATGTTTCTTCTTTTGTATTGAACTTATCAATTCCAAGTCCAGTACCTACCCAAATATTGTCTTTGTTATCGCAGGTAAGCAGAAATGGCGTTTTAGAACTGAGCCCTTCTTTGGTGGAGTAATTCCGGAAGGTCTTCCCATCGTATTTGTATAAACCTTTCTCGTAGCTGCCAAACCACATATTTCCTTTGGAATCTTCTGTCATGCACAAGGTATATTCACCTGGGTAGCCATCTGATGCAGAAAATCGTTTGAACTTCTTATCCCCTTTACTAAGGCTTCCTGATTCCAGCATGCTTAGGCTGCCACCCAGTGCACCAAACCACATTCGGTCCTTAGAATCGTGGAAGATGGTATAGATCTGGTTACTTCCGAGATTATTGTCAACCGTGAATTTCTCAAAAGTTTCACTGGTGATATCAAATCTGAGGGCTCCTCCTTTGTTGGTTCCTATCCATACATTGCCATCCTTATCGCCATTGATGCAATAAATTTCATTGACCGGCAGTCCGTTTTCGGTGGTAAACTCTTTTATTTCTCCTGTAGCGATATCCATCCGGCTCAGTCCGTGCGCAAAATTTGTGAACCAAAGGTGGCCTGTAATATCTTCATACAATGCTGTGGTATTTAACACCTGTCCTTCTCCTCCGGTACGCCGGATGAAACGAAACGTTGTTTTAGGTGCATCATTTTCTTCCGCTGCTTTTTTACTTCCCTTCTTTTTAGGTTCAGCTTTTTCATTTCCTGGAATTGATTTACTTGCATCGGTAACGAATTGAATCAATCCGTTCTCTGTTCCGAGCCACATATCACCATCTTTGCTTTGAATGACTGACCAGATAAGCGTGTTCTGAAGTCCATCATTCTCTCCGAATATTTCAAATTGTTCATCGAAATACTGATTCAATCCAAGATAGGTACCGAACCAGATATTCCGCTCCCGGTCCTGAAGGATAGAAAGAACCCGGTCATTGCTCAGTCCATGCTTTGTTGATATGGTTTGAAACCAGGAACCTTTATAATGCAGCTTTTCAAGCTCCGGAAGGAACTTCGAAACTCCTCCCCAATAAGTACCTACAAACAGGATCCCATCTGATGTTTCATAAATCGATTTTACATAATTGGAAGCAAGACCTTGCTGAACGGTGTAGGAGTAAATTCTTTTGTCTCCGGCAGGAGTAGTTTGAACTCTCACCAATCCTTTATTCTGGGTACCAATCCAAAGTTCACCTTTCTTGTCGCATGCCAGAGCCGTAACTATTCCCTCTGCCCCGCTAAAGGCAGTCAGGCTGGATCCTGAAATGGACACGCCGTTGTTGGTGCCGATCCATACATTTCCTTCCTGATCCTGGGCAAAAGAACTCACGGCATCACCGGTAAGTCCGTTCTTTGTATTGAGTGTTTTGAACTGACCAGCCTGCAAGATCCAGACTCCCTCTCCTTCTGTTCCAAACCAAAGCTGACCTTTCTTATCACAAAAAATGGAGTTAATGGTTTTGGATAAACTCCCCTGTGCAGGTGTCACTTCCGAAAACTTCCCGGTTGCAATATCGTATTTTGTAATTCCGCCTGACCAGTGCCCGAACCATACATTTCCATCTCTATCAAGGCATGAGGAAGTGACCCTAATTTCTGCAATTCCATCGCTCTTCGTATAATTTTTAAAATTAAGTCCATTATATTTTGAAATCCCATTCATGGTTCCTACCCATATGTTCCCGTCCTTATCCTGCACCATGGAATAGATACTCGATTGGGGCAACCCTTCTTCAATCCCGAACTGACTGAGATTGAATGATTGGGCCAATGATTGATTGGGGGTCAGGCATAAGAGGATGAAGCAAAAAGAAATCCCGGCGATGCTCCGAAAGAATTTGCAACAATTATTATATGTGGCTAAATTCATCTTCATTCCTTTTTATTTTTTTTATCGTGGGCCGCGATTACATCGAGGAGGCTGGTCAATGCATTGCTGGTTTCGTATTTGCCAGAAAGGTTTGCAGCTTGTATTTTTTCATCCTTTACACGGGAAGCAAAGTACCGTCCTTCCCTAGCCCGGAGGGAGTATGCTTCAGGGCTGATTGGAATGACCGGCATCTCATTCAAGATCTGTGGCTTGGGGCTGACTACGACTTTTGCAGTGGGTTGTGATGTTTCCGCTTTTTTATCTGCAGGTGTTTCTGTTTTGTTCTCCTGTGCAGGTGTTTCATTTACCTCTGCCTTGGCCTTTTCAGCCGCAAGGGCTACATCCTGTTTGCTTTTCAGTTCCTCGGCTGCTTTCCGGTCAGCCTCTTCCTGTGCAAGTCTTGCTTTCTCGGCTTCTTCTTTTGCTTTTACATCAGCAAGGCGGGCTGCTTCCTGCTGAGCCGCCTTTATTTTATCTTCCTCCTCTTTCTTTTTCTTTTCATCCTCCTGTCGTTTCTTGTCTGCTTCAATCTTTTTCTGTTTCTGTTCTTCTTCTTTCTGTTTCTTTAGTAGTTCTCTACGATAAGCCGGGTCAGACTTCAATTTCTCCTGTTCGTTTTGAACCACTTTCGCATAGCTCTGGTCTATACTGAAGCTTTTTTGTTTAGGATTCCATTTTATTCTGCCAAAAGCCTGTTTCAACACAATATCATTGGGCATCAGTGGAGTCAAGGAGATTTCAAGATCGTAATCATAGCTGGGAAAAGGATCTTTAGCATATTGCTTGGGGGGCACAGCCGTATTGATGGATAAAATTTTACCAAGTAAACCAGTCTTCGAGATGTAAACAAGATACTCTCCGGAGGTATCAGCCACCACCTGTTTAATATTTAAGACATATTTCCCGTCGCTGGTGGTAAGGAGTTTCGCGATTTCTTTGTCCTTTTTTTTAAGTATGATAGATACTCCAGCAACTGCTTTATTGTTGACTTTTATATCTCCCTGAAGCACAAAAACAAAAGAGGTCGTGTCTCCGGTCTGGGCAAGAAGTCGGGAACCGGAAATTGTAAAGCCGCAAAGGATAAGAAAGGGTACAATCCTTAAAATTATACTTTGAGGCTTGGTCAATCGGGACATGCTTGGATTTCAGAATTAAGCAAATTTAAACCAGTTTCCGGAATGAATTACAGATTCTTCCGGATTCAATATCAGCCTGATTCAACCAGTAAATTTTTATTAGCTACCAAATGTAAGTAATATTTAATTTCTAAATATTATGGTTCTCTTATCCCTGGCTTAACATTGAAAATTTAGGCAAAATCCAATTATATGCCGAAATAAGCAGGTTTCATTCCTAATTCTTTAACAAAATAAAGAATTACCGGAAATATGAGATTCTGGATGAATGTAGAGATGAAATGGTTGGGCTCCCTTACTACTGGCTCAAAAACTTTCGGGTCACCACCTGGGAACCTTCTCTGAGTGTAAGTATGTATAAACCAGTGGGGAGTGAAGTCATCAGCTTTTGTTCATTTTCTCCTCGATGGAGGTCAGTCAGGAGATTTGTAGAGATCAAGGAGCCTTGCATATTGTAAATATCTGCTTGTACCGGGCTTTCCTGTTCGGTATAAAAATGAAAGGCTGAGCCGCTTTTATCGGAGAAAACAGTAAGGTTGCTGATGAAGGGGCAGTTCACTACCACCGTTCCATTATACTTGAAGTTTCCGTTATAATCCGTCTGTTTCAAACGGTAGTAGGAGGTTCCTGGCAAGGGGTTATTATCTATAAGGGAATAATCAAGGGGTTCTGAGCTGTTGCCGGCCCCAGGTACTGTTCCGAGTACGACATAATTCATTCCGTCCTCCGATCGTTCTACGGTAAAGAAATGGTTATTCGTTTCGGAGGAAGTCGTCCATGCAACACGCACATCGCTATGCTCCTTGATGTAATTCGCGCTATAGCTTTTCAGCTCTATGGGCAAGTCTGCTACACCACAAAGATGAATATAACCAGCTACTCCGGAGGTGCTTGCTGCCATGGTCCACTGAAAGTTATAGGTACCGGCAACAGAAGGGTAGGCTGCATCTGCACCTACAAGAGGAAGGGTGTAGGGCGACACGTATGACTCTTGAAAAACGTCGTTAAATGCAGGTACAGAAGCATCCGTTGCGCTGCTTCCTGCCGCAGTCATGGCTCCTAAGACAATCTCATTCGCACCGATCGTAATATTCCCGGTTGCAAAGTTGGTCGTAGTGGTTTGATTGGACCCTCCGCTTGCACTGCAACCCGCATTGACATTGTGCAGTGCAACTGCACAAACATAATAGGTTCCTCCCCCGGTCACGTTTATATTCAGGTTTGCAACCCCATCACTGAGTCCAACCGCTCCCCAGGTCACCAGACTTACACCGCCATTGTTGGTAGTGGAGGATGCGAGTGGTCCTGTTCCATTAAAATCTATGCTGTTAACAGTAACCGTGGCTGTTGGAAAATGAACGAATACGGCTATGCCAGGACTATTATATTCAATGTCAATGGGTGTAGAGGAGTTTCCACTCGCTGAATAATTAACGACTCCATACAGCATCACCTGAGAAGATCCAGTTTGTGGGAAGAGGCCTGCAATCGAGAGAAACAAAATGCCGGGCAAATGCTTCATGGTTGGAAGGGATTAATAAGTTATCAGTAAACGATACGATAGCCACAAAATCTCATACTCCCCTCGTCTTTAATCACATACCACAAATCCTTCTCGATCTATTCCTCTTTTATGACGTCTAATATAGATTAATTAATGACGGATATTGATATCATTTATTGTCTTTAACGCCAAGTTAACACAATGGTTTCAAATTATCCTGTTGATTTTTTTCTGTTTTTTTAAAATAATTCATTAAATTGTATTTGTATATTATTGATTTACATGTGATTAAAAAAATAGACTCAATTCATACACACAAAGTCATTGATTGGAAAGAATGTAATATTGGTAAATGGCGAAAAAACCAAACCTAACTTATTATTACTAATATTAATATATCATATTTAAATACTGAGAAGGCTTGGTATTAATTTTTAAAACTCAGATCCTTTGGGGATTAGAACAGTGGAGTCCTTAAAAAAGGGGAATTATGTCTTATATTAGCCTTGGGTACTTAATAATTCCAAAATTGAAATACTTTTCGAATAGAAGCCTTTCTACCATTTTACTCCTCTTATGGATCAGCACCACGGTGCCAGGTCAGACTTCTTATTGCAACGGCAACCGAGTGTTGGGTATGGGAATAGCGAATGCACAAAACGATAGCGCCAACTACCCCAGAAGTATTTCATTCGCAAAAGATAGTGCTGGGGCTCAGGTAATCAATCTGCTCTTTACCTGGAACACGCTGGAAGCAAGTCCGAATGTGTATTCTCCTGTCCTGCTTCAAACGGCGAATGCTTATTACCCGGCTCAGAATCTAAAAATCAGTATGAACATTGCCCCGATCAATACGAATGTGCTTTGTGTTCCATCCGATCTGGATACGGTTCCTTTTAACAGCCTGAAAATGATTCACCGTTTCGAACGACTGCTGGATACTGTATTTGCAAATATCCCTAACCTATCTCTCTACTGCCTGAACATAGGAAACGAAAGTGATGTTACCCTGGGCACCAACTCCGTGGCATGGAATCAGTATACCACATTTTATGATTCTGTCCTGTCTTTTGTAAGGAGCAACCATCCGGGTCTGAAGCTTGGTACCACTTTGACCTGGGGAGGATTAACTGCACCGTCTACCATCGGCTTTGGTCAAAGCCTGAATGCAGGGAGTGATATTGTTTCACTCACCTATTATCCATTGAATTCGAATTTTACAGTGAAAGTCCCTTCCACTGTACCCACTGATTTTGCCTCTGTGGTGAGTGCTTACCCATCTACTCCAATCTGCTTTCAGGAATGTGGTTACCCCACATCAGCAACCTGCAACAGCAGCGATAGCCTGCAGAATCTTTTTGTTTATTATGTCTTCAGCTCATGGGATTATTACGATACTAAAATTCCTTTCATTTCCTTTTTCTCTCTCACCGATTGGAGTCAGAAGGATGTGAATTCATTTGCAAACTATTACAATCTGCATGACCCTGTGTTTCTCGGTTATTTGAGTTCTTTAGGGATGAGGACGAATCCAGGTAATGGAACCAGCAAGCCTGCTTTTGAGATGCTCCGGTATCAATCGGCTATCCGAAGTTGCGTAACCGGTATCAAAGTTCCCTTACAGGCAGTACAGGCAGGGTTTTACCCAAATCCTTGTAAGACCAGCGCAAACTTCTTTTTTCAGGAGCCGGGGGAACATTTGATAGAGGTGTTTGATCTGTGTGGGAAGAAATGGAAATCACAGATTTGCTTCGGACAAGCAGAACAGATCATTCTTGAAGACTTGAGTCCCGGTTTGTACCTGGTGCGGATTTCGGGTTCTTTGGGCAATTCCGCTTGGGTGCAGAAGCTTATTAAACTCGATCCTTAGTTCCGCCTACATTCCTATTTTAAAGATTTTGCCTGGTTTTTCTTCAAACGTCTTCTGTATGACCATTCAAAAATTAATGGGAAGACCCAGAGAGAGAATATCATTGCGCAGAGAATCCCCCCGATGACAACCCTGGCCAAAGGCCTTGAACTTTCAGAACCTATGCCATGAGAAATAGCAGCAGGTAATAATCCTATCGCGGCCATCAGTGCCGTCATCATTACAGGTCTGATCCGGGAGTTTACACCCAGCTTAATAGCGGAATAGAGTGTGTTCTCCTCGTTTACGAGGCTAAGGTTTTGTTTAAAGACGGTGATCAGCAAGACCCCATCTTGTATACATATTCCAAAAAGTGCAATAAAACCGATTCCGGCAGAGATACTGAAGTTGGTACCCGTAATGAGCAGCGCAACAATTCCTCCAACAATAGCGAAAGGAACATTGGTGAATACCAGGAGTGCATCTTTAAAATTCCCGAACATACTGAAAAGGAGGATAAAGATGATCAGAAGGCTGATAGGAACCACCATTGCAAGTCTTTTCTGAGCCCGCTGCTGGTTTTCAAAGTCACCCTGCCAGGCCATTCGGTATCCTCTTTTCAGGAGGACTGCATTATCCACTTTTTCCTGGGCCTCTGCAATGGTGCTGCCCATATCCCTTCCCCTCACTGAAAATTTCAAGGCCGAATAACGCTTATTGTCATCTCTGAATATCAAACAGGAGCCTGTCTTCTGGGTTATAGTCGCTATTTCCTTGATAGGTACTCGGCTTCCGTTTTGAGTGGGAACCAACAATTCTCCTATCTGATCAGGTGTTTTCCTGAATTCTTCCGGAAGCCTTACTCGGATATCAAAGGTTCGGATTCCCTCATATAAAGTGCTCGCCGGTACGCCGCCGGGGCCAAGTCCTCCGATCGCCATACTCACCACTGCGTTTGCATCGGCCGTAGCAACTCCATAGAGTGCCATTTTACGTTGATCCAGGTTGATATCAAATTCAGGCTGACCTATATTGTGAATCACACCCAGATCTTCTATTCCTTTTACTTTTTTAAGAATATTAAAAACCTGGTTTACCTTATTTTCCATGTAGTTGAGGGAGTCACCATACACCTTAACACAGATACTTCCTTTTACTCCGGATACGGCCTCCTCCACATTATCCATAATAGGTTGGGAGAAGTTTAGATTGATACCCGGTATGACCGACAACTTCGCATTCATCTGATCAATCAGTTCCTCTTTAGAAATATTAGGCTTCCAGTCATCCTCCGGGTACATGATGATATCAAATTCATTATTGTAGTATCCGGCCACATCGGTTCCATCATCGGGCCTACCTGTTTGGGAAACACAGTATTTAACCTGAGGAAACTGCATCACCAGAGCCCTTGCTTTCTTGGAGATCTCCACAGATTTTTCGAGTGAGATGCTATAAGGTGTTTGTACACGGAGCCAGATACTGCCTTCATTCAGCTCTGGAAGGAATTCCGAGCCCAGAAAATGGAAAGAAGAGAAGCCGGCCACCATCATAAAAACAGCCACAGGTATTACATATTTTCTATTCTTGAAGGCCCATCCAAAACCGAAGAGCATAAACCCGGTGAGGTGGTGCACCACAGGGTTATGTTTTTCATGCACATTTTTCCGGAGGAGGATACTGATCAGTACCGGAACCAGTGTGAGAGTGGTAAGGAGTGCCCCCACCAATGCAAAACCTAATGTGTATGCCAGAGGAGAGAACATTTTTCCTTCCACTTTCTGAAAAGCGAATATAGGAAGCAGGCCGGCGATGATAATCAGCTTAGCAAAGAAGATCGCTTTTCCAAGCTGGGCTCCGTTTCGTTTGATCATTCCCAGTTTGGCCCGTTTATTAAAACGTTCCATTCCCAAATCCCGGGCCTGATGATCGAGTATGACAAACATCCCTTCCACCATCACCACGGCCCCATCGATGATAATTCCAAAATCAACAGCTCCCAGAGAAAGAAGGTTCGCGCTCATGTGCATCAGGTGGAGGCAGATAAAAGCAAACAGAAGGGCCAGTGGAATAATAACCGCCACGATGAGAGTTGTCCTCCAGTTAAACATGAACAGGGAAACAAGCAGGGTTACCAGCAGGATTCCTTCGGCCATATTATGCATGACGGTATGGGTGGCATATCCAATCAGATCAGACCGGTCGTAATAAGGAATAATTTTGGTGTCGGCCGGGAGTACAGACTCGTTCAGGTAATCCACCTTTTCCTCAATCCTTTTCACCACCTCGGAAGGGTTTTCTCCCTTCCTCATGACAATGATTGCTTCTACTACATCTGTTTCATCGCTGACAGAATCTTTTCTTCCTTTGATCTCATACCTTTCGCTTTTAGCCACCCAACCCAGACGGGGCATATTGGAGATTTCCACAGTCGCCACATCTTTAACCAGGAGAGGCACCCCATTATTATTTTCTACAATAATGTTTTTAATCTCTTCAATATCGTTGAGCAATCCTATACCCCTGACCACAAAGGCCTGGTTATTCTGAATCAGCATATCCCCACCTACATTGATATTGGTTTTTTGAACGGCGGTAAAGATATCCAGCGGGGTAAGACCCAGATTGGCCAGCTTCTCGGGATTGACCTTGATCTCGTATGTTTT
>Ga0207068_1023_pt1 | contig 54941 bp, 42 predicted proteins | sample Alteio_BWMinCont_23_FD_153475 | JGI IMG/M metagenome (GOLD analysis project Ga0207068, IMG submission 153475) | Enriched cells from forest soil in Barre Woods Harvard Forest LTER site, Petersham, Massachusetts, United States -... | ecosystem: Environmental > Terrestrial > Soil > Temperate forest >... | reverse complement strand
GACTGATTGCATTTCCGATTATCCAGCGTTTTTCATTATAAGGCTTCACTTTTTCGTAAGGTGGTTCAGGCTGAACAATCGCACTGTTCAGCCTCGGTGCTGGCATTGCTTTTAATTCAACATCTTCAACATTCCCGAATCTTGATATGTCATTTTTTAATTTAATTTTTTCTTTAAACAGCGTAATCAATTTAACTTTTTCATCAGCGAGCTTTACTTCATTATCACGATTAATTTGAATTTCTTCGCGTCTTCCACGGTAATAGATATATGCACCGCCAGCAATCGCTGGTAAAAACACTAAGCCACACGTTAGCAGTACCGGGAGACTTAATAAAGAAAGTCCTACATTGACAAGACCAATCATACCTGTTGTGAAACCAAATGCATTGCGAGATGGTCGAAATGGCATTCCTTCTAATAAGTGAAATGATTGATAGGCTTGATGAATATTTTGCGTGATTTGATTATATTCTTGACGATCATTTTCCAATAGACATCGACAAGGTAATTTATTTTGACATTCAAAACATTGCTCGAGGATGTTATTGAGTTTATCGTTTTCCTCATCTGTTATATCAACAAAGTAATCACCTTCAGCATGCGAAAGCGCATCAATTTGCAATCGAGGAAATTCGACTTTTAAATCGAGGGCGGTTGAATCTTTTAGCTTTTTTAAAGTTGACCACTTAATGGCTGGCATATCATGATCCCTTACTTTTATTGTGTAAGAGGATCATACTCAGGAATTGTTACAAAAATATGTCAAACTCTTCGAGGAGCGCGAAGCGCGTCTCGAAGGGTTGGCTACTCCAAACTCAACACCCCAGAATTATAATCATAAGCAAACAATTCCGCATACCGTCCCCATTCAATCACCGTGCTTAACACCCGAGCGGCTTCTTTTTCCGTTAAATAATCTTCAAGCAATGACAAGAAATTTTCTTCGAGTGCGCGGTGACGCGGGTGACGATTTAATTGATCGTAAACATAACGTGCAAAGGGTACATATTTTTTTAAGCATTCTGAAAATATTTTTTTGCGTTCTAAAATAGACGCTTCCACAAACGCTTTTCCTGACTCTGTAATCGTGATATCCCCTTTTGAGACTTTTGCAAAATGCAGAATTTCCATCAATTCAGTCAGTGGAAATAATTCATCGATGTCTAACATCAATGTTTCTGCAACAACAGGCAAATCCATTTTGCCATTCGTTTCAGGCGCATTCAGTGTTTCTAATAATCCAGTAATTTCTTCGACGCTCGCCTCAGGGAGACGATAACCCATATCAATTGGAGGATGCCCCACTCCATCGGGTTGTTCCGCACTGATTTGCGTGGTCATTAATGTATAAACGCGATCAATCTGATTACGAAAACGCGGATCTAAATCACTGCGCGGATGAGGAATAGTCACTTTAAGTTCGCCGCGAATAGAACCTGGATTACTATTGAAAATAATAATGCGATCAGCAAGCAATACCGCTTCTTCAATGTTATGTGTCACAAAGATAATGCCGTTAATGCCTGTATGTTTAGACTGCCATATATCCAGTAAGTCACTTTTTAAGTTATCGGCTGTTAACACATCCAACGCAGAAAACGGTTCGTCCATGAGCAAAATATCAGGATTGACAACCAATGCACGCGCAAATCCCACACGCTGACGCATGCCGCCTGATAATTCTTTTGGAAAGGCAGATTCAAACCCATCGAGTCCGATGGTATCAATTGCTTTTAACGCACGTTCACGTCGTTCCTCACGGCCAACACCCAGCGCTTCTAATCCTAATTCTACATTTTGTAATACAGTGAGCCATGGCAGCAAAGCAAAATTCTGAAACACCATTGAAATACCGCGCACAGGCCCATTCACTGATTTACCACGATAATTCACTGTACCAGACGAAGGCGGTACCAAACCGGCTAAGATACGCAATAAAGTTGATTTACCAGAACCTGATTTACCTAGAATCGCAACGATTTCATTTTCATGTAAACGAAAATGAATATCTTGTAAAACAAGCAAATCCTGTCGGTCGCCCGTTTTATAACTTTTTTCTACATTGACCACCTCAATCATGGGTGGTTTATTTTCTATGTCATGCATAGTATATCTCTCACTAATCTAACTGATATCGTGATTCAGCTATTACATACAATGGCCGCCAAATGAGGCGATTAAATATCAATACAAAAATACACATCACCGCAATTCCAACTGCCATATGCAGAAAATCACCTTTATCGATACTTTCTGTAATATAGGCACCTAAACCTGTCGCACTCAATTTTGTTTTGCCCCACTGTATGATTTCAGCTGCAATACTGGCGTTCCATGCACCGCCTGCTGCTGTAATCGCACCCGTTATGTAATAAGGAAAAATACCGGGCAAAATCAGCTTACGCCAACGCAACCAACCTGTCACAAAAAAACTATCCGTGACTTGCAGTAAATCTTTAGGCAGCACAGATGCGCCCGCGATGACATTAAACAGTACGTACCACTGTACACCCAAAATCATCAGCGGTGTCACCCAAATTTCAACACTCAAGTTATATTTTAAAATCAAAATAACAACCAGTGGATAAAGCAAATTGACAGGAAATGCTGCTAGAAACTGCACGATGGGCTGCACAATATGGGCCACATTAGGTCTAAGACCAATCCACACACCGATAGGCACCCACAAGAGTGAGCAAACGACAATTAAAACCAGCACGCGGATTGCGGTCATGAGTCCTAAGAAAAAAATATGTCCTATAGACGACAATGGAATATGGCTTTCAATAAAATAAATGGAATAAATCACCATGCCCAGCAAAATCACCGCTAACACGACATTCCACAAGATATTCATAACCCGCTCATGCTGCTCAGAATGCACATGAAATTCTTTTTGTGGTTTGGACAAAAACCAGGAAAAATTCACAATATTATCAAATAAATTATTGATCACCGTACCAAACGATCGCAACATGCGTGTTCGAAGCAATATATCAATCAACCAGGAACTGGGCTCGCGTTCTCGCCCAATTTGTTCTGCTTTAAATTTTTCAGCCCAAGTAACGATAGGACGAAAGAGAAATTGATCGTAGAGGAGGATCACGATAAACATTGCCAAAATAGCATATACAATCGCATGCGTATCCATCACTTGAATGGCGTGCGCGATATAAGAACCGATGCCAGGTAATAAAATTTGCTGGTTTGAAACAGACACAGCCTCTGCAGCGACGACAAAAAACCAACCGGCAGACATCGACATCATCATGTTCCACAATAATCCCGGCATAGAAAAAGGAACATCAATTCGCCAAAATCGCTGCCACGCTGAGAGATGAAACATATCGGCCGCTTCGCGCAATTCAATCGGAACTGAACGCACTGTTTGATAAAATCCAAGCGTCATATTCCACGCTTGTGACGTAAAAATAGCCAGGATAGCCGCACATTCTGGCCCTAACATGCTATTTGGAAATAATGAAATAAAACCCACAATCGCCACAGATAAAAATCCCAGAATGGGAATCGACTGACAAATATCAATGATGGGAATAATAATACGTCCTGCACGTTTATTTTTTGCAGCCCACGTTCCGAAAATAAATGTAAACAGTAACGAAAAAAACAAGGCAATCAACATACGCAATACAGTACGTAGTGCATAGCCCGGCAAATAACGTGGCTCAAGTGAAATCGGAATGACTTGTCCTAGATGGTAAGGTGCTGACATTTGTTTCGCATCCCACGCTAACAAGGCAATGAGGCCTAATGCAAACAACAAGGCGATGATATCCCAGATATTGGGATACAGCCTTGCCTTGTAGGCAGTCATGAATGGATTGCGTAAGAAACTCATAGTAGTAACACCTTAGGGTCTTAAATTTGTGATTGCACCCAAGTCCCCTCCTTTGGAAAAGGAGGGTTAGGGAGGATTTTATAATGTGATTTTTATATTAAAATCCCTCCTAACCTCCCTTTTTCAAAGGGAGGAATTTAAGTCTTAAATCGACAATGACCGTCCGCCATCCACTGTCAACACTTCACCTGTCACATAATCCGCGTCTTGAACCAAATACAAAACGGCTTTGGCAATATCTTTTGGAGTGCCATGACGATGTAATGCTGTGCGACTGATAATGAATTTTTTGTAATCGTCATCTAAGGTATTTTCACCTTCTGGCCACATCACAGCGCCCGGCGAAACGGCATTAACACGAACATAAGGCCCAAGTTCTTGAGCTAACGTTTGGGTTAGCATCACCAATCCTGCTTTGGAAATACAATAGATGCCATAATCACGCATAGGTCGATTCGCATGAACATCCGCAATGTTGACAATACACCCTTGTCGTTGTCGTAAATACTCTGCGGCGGCCTGTGATAAAAAGAAGGGAGCTTTGAGATTGTTCGTCATCAAATTATCCCAGATTTCCTGAGTCACTTGGCCCACTGACGTTTTGTGAAATCGCGAGGCATTATTCACTAAAATATCCAGATGACCCCATTTCTGTGTAGCGTGTTTGATTAAATCATCAAAATTCGCGATTTTTTCTAAATCGGCTTTGAGACTACACGCTGAGTTCGGTCGCTCTTCGTTAAAAAGATCGCACAATCGCGTTGCTTCCGCTTCGGAGCGATTGTAATGCAGGATGACATTGATGCCCGCTGCATGTAAGGTATGAGCAATTTCCGCTCCCACGCGGCGCGCAGCACCTGTAATTAAAGCCACTTTGTTTATTTTTGTCATGATATACTCTGGTTCATTTTAAGCCTTAGAAATTATATGACAACTTTACCCGCACCACACCCTGCAGCACAAATGATAAGTGAGAAACTTGCCAATAAAATCCGTGAGGAAATACAGCAACAAAATAAACCTATCTCGTTCGCACGGTTCATGGAGCTTGCGCTCTATGCGCCGGGGCTTGGATATTACCGCACAGGTACTCATAAATTTGGACGCAGCGGTGACTTCGTGACAGCGCCTGAAATTTCGCCGTTGTTTGCAAAAAGTGTTGCCCGACAATGTTTACAAATTATAAGAGAGATTGATCATTGTCACATTCTTGAATTTGGAGCAGGCTCCGGTGTTTTTGCTAAAGATGTATTACTCGAACTTGAAAAATTAAACGCTCTGCCCGATCACTATTTCATTCTAGAAATCAGTGGAGAATTACGCGACCGACAAATGAACTTATTCAAAACGGCTTGCCCGCATTTGTTATCACGTATTTCGTGGCTAGATACACTTCCAACCGTTTCATTCAATGGCATTATTTTCGCAAACGAAGTGCTTGATGCCATGCCTGTACACTGCTTTGAAGTCACTGAGAACACGATAGAAGAACGCTGTATCTCTCTAGAAAATAATCATTTTGTCTGGCGCACACAACCGACAGCGCATGAATTGAAAGCGTACTTGGATTCTATTTTACAAGGCTATTCCCTACCGATCGGTTATCAATCTGAAGCAAATCTCATTCAACCAGCCTGGATTGCCACTCTCGCAGATTGTCTTACCAAAGGCGTCATTTTGCTAATTGATTATGGTTATAGTCGTCATGAATATTATCATCCGGAACGATCACAGGGGACTTTGATGTGTTTTTATCAACATCACCACCATGCGGATCCATTCGTTTTAGTTGGTTTACAGGACATCACCGCCCATGTGGACTTTACACATATTGCAGAAAGTGCGGACATTGCGGGTTTAACCGTTTCAGGATTTACGACCCAAGCCGCCTTTTTACTGAGTAATGGCTTGCTTGATATCGCAGATGAGTCTACCCTCACTGAAGTTGAAAAATACAAACAAAATCAAGAAATTAAAATCTTAACGATGCCCGGTCAAATGGGCGAAATTGTTAAGGTGATGGGGCTTACTAAAAATCTAGATATTTCTCTGCTTGGATTCTCATTACAAGATAGACGCTCTGATTTATAGCATTTGTCGCATAAATTTTTTTTATTATGTATAATTTCGCGCCTAATTAGAAATTGAGGAAATGCGAGTGGCACGTTCTGCGATAATTGAAATACATAAAGATGAGCTAAAGTTCTCTGCGGGGCACTTTATGCTGTTGTCTGCGACAGCACGTGAAAGCATGCATGGTCACGATTACCAAGTGAATGTGGCATTTAACACCCTCATCACACACAATGGCATGGCATTTGATTGCAGACTCTATAAACAACGATTATTAAAACTCTGTCTGTCGCTGGATTATCATTTTATTTTACCAAGTCAATCTGAATACATGCGCATTGAAGAAACCAGCGATGCATGGAAAGCTTATTTTGATAAGCAAACACTTTCTTTTGAAAAAACAGATGTTGTTGTTTTACCTATTGTTAATGTGACATTAGAAGAATTATCGTATTGGTTTTTACAGCAACTCACTGAAAATCAAGCGGATTTGCAAACGCATCATATTCAAGGTATCACGGTACGCGTTTTTAATGGGCGTGGTGAATCGGGTGCTGCGGTTTGGGGAAAAGTGACTTAATACGATATTTTAATAATAATGATGATGCGAGTTAAGCATGAATGCGACAACCCAAACACGTGATAGCCGAGCAACTTACCCCGTTATAATAATTACATTATGCGCTAGCTTTTTATTTTATAAATACATCTTACAAATTTACCCTAGCATTATTACAGATCAGCTCATGAATGAGTTTCACCTCACTGGCGCTGGATTAGGTAATTTAGCTGCGACATTTTATTACGCGTATATGGTGACCCAACTGTTTGTTGGCATCATGCTCGATAAATACAGTCCGCGCTGGTTAACGTCTTTTGCAATTTTTTGTTGTGCGATGGGCGTACTTTTATTTTCAGAATCACATACTGTTCTTGAAGCCTGTTTATCGCGCGCTTTGATGGGAACAGGTGTTGCATTCGCAACGGTTGCTTATATGAAAATTGCTGCCATGTGGTTTTCACCGCGATCCTATGCATTTGTAGGTGGATTACTCGCAACCGCTGCAATGACAGGCGCTGTGTTTGGTCAAGCACCGCTCGCATTATTAGTAAGTCACTTAGGCTGGAGAAGTAGTCTTTATTTGGTTGGTTTAGTCGGCATTGGTTTATCGTGTTTATTTGTTTTCATCGTCAGAGATAAGACGGATCATTTAACAAAAGAGACCACTGCAAAAAAATATTTTTCATACCAGGATGTCATGCAGGTTTTTAAAAACAAACAAAATTGGCTGCTCACATTGTATAGCGGTCTCGCTTTTTCGCCCGTCGCGATTTTTGGCGGCTTATGGGGAAATCCTTTTTTAGAACTCGCATACAATCTTAACAAGACACAAGCTGCTTCCATGATTTCGTTAGTATTTATAGGTCTTGGAATAGGCAGTCCTATTTTAGGTCTGATATCAGAACATCTTGAAAATCGTCGCGGTGTAATGTTGATCAGCACATTCTTGTCTGCTGCCGCTATTATTTTTGTATTGTATTTTCATCCCATGCCTTTATTTGTAACCGGCGCGTTATTGTTTCTATTCGGATTCGGATTAGGTTCGTTTATGTTGGTTTTTACCATAGGAAAAGAAATTAATAATATCGCATTGGTTGCGACCGTCATTGCGATGATTAATACCAGTGATGCTGTATTAGATGCATTGACTGAACCATTAATTGGAAAATTTCTTGATTTTACGTGGGATGGAACCGTTATTAATGGGATTCATCATTTTTCATTACAAAGTTATCACATTGCTTTATCGATTTTGCCTGTTTATTTAATCGTGGGCTGTTTGCTTTTATTGGGAGTTAAAGATGTAAAACGGGGTCATAGAAATGTCTAAACATATCAAAATTCTCGTCATCGGCGTCGGCATTGCGGGTCCTACGATATGTTATTGGCTAAAACGATTTGGCTTTTCTCCTGCCTTGATTGAGAAAGCAGCTGTAATTAGGAAGGGTGGTCAGGCACTGGATATCCGTGGCGTCGCGACGCATATCGCCAAAGAAATGGGAATTTATAATCAAATAGGTGAGAAGCGCACACGAATAGCGTGTGGTCGTTATGTGGATACTGCGGGTAATATGCTGCATGAAGAATTAGGTGAGAAATACGGCTTCAGACAAGATGATGAAGTTGAAACTCTCCGCGGTGATTTGATTGAAATCTTGATGAAAACCATTGCTGACGTTCCTTGTCATTTCAATCAATACATTACCCATATGCAGCAAAATGATGAGAGTGTGACTGTCACTTTCAATGATGGCAGGATTGAAAATTATGACCTAGTGATTGCGGCAGATGGCATTCATTCTACTACACGACGGATGATTTTTGATAAAACTGAATATCAGTTAAGTGGTCTTGGTTCCTATCTCAGTACATTTACCATACCCAATTATCTTAATCTGAATCATATGGAACTGATCTGTGAAGCGAATCAAAAATTGGTGACGATCAATAGCGATAACAATCCCAAAATTGCCCGCGCAGGATTTATGTTTCGCTCTCAGCATGTTTTGAAAGATATTCGTGATGAGAATGAACAAAAACAATTCCTGTGCGACACGTTTCGCGATTTTGGTTGGGAATCACAAAATATCTTAAATCGGATGCAAGAAAGTGATGATTTTTATTTTGATGTTATTACCCAAGTAAAAATGAATAGCTGGACAAAAAATCGAGTGGCGCTTGTCGGCGATGCAGGTTATTGTCCTTCTCCGTTATCTGGCCAAGGCAATAATCTTGCATTTGTTGGCGCATATATTTTAGCGGGAGAATTAAAAGCGGCTAATGGAAATCATGTGCAAGCATTTGCTCGTTATAATGCATTACTACGCTCCTTCGTTGATGCCAATCAACAATTTGGGCGCTGGGTGGGCGAATCATTTCTTGTAAACGAAGATGTTTCCAAAGAAATTGCGGAAGAACGCTCAAACAGAATTCTGGCTATGATGAAGTCAGTTACGAATGGGATTGAGTTGCCTGAGTATGAATAACTATATTAGCAGCTGACAGCAGTTTTTAGATGGGAATAACTTATAAATTAATATGTTATAAAAAAAAACCCCGGATTCTACACCTAATATTCTTAGGGGGAAGAGTTGCCCAGGGACTGTAATTAAATTATAGGGCAAAACTCATGCAAAATCAAAACCATATTTTTGATGAGCTTACGGTAATTTTCTCCCAAGAGCGATTAGATGGCTATCTTGGGCATGCTAAATGTAATAATAGCAAAGATGATGCACTTATTGCGTACTCGTGGAATATTGAATTAAGCCAGGCACTTTATCCTGCGTTACAAGTATTAGAGATTGCCTTGCGAAATTCATTACACCAAGCAATTGCTACGATCTATAATTCCGAATACTGGTTTGATTTGCCTCTCCTGCACAACAAAGAAAAAGAAGATGTTCAGCAGGCAAAAGATAAGCTGCTTAAAGAAAAAAAATCTATAGAAGCCGGACGAGTAGTGGCTGAATTATCCTTCGGCTTTTGGACATCTCTCTTTGATATCAGGTATGAACACGGTCAAGTGCTGTGGCCAAAATTGTTTAAACCCGTTTTTCCATTCTTGCCGAAAGGACAAAGAACTCGCTCATTTTTATCACGCGAGCTAAACAGAATTCGTTTTTTGAGAAATCGTATTTTTCATTATGAACCTATTTGGCACTGGAGAGACCTACCAGATCAGCATAACAGTATTATCAATCTTCTCGGCGGATTGTCTCAATCAGCATCAACCTATTTAAACATTTTTGATCGATTTAAAGATGCTTATTTTGATGGAAGAAAAAAGATTGAATACAATCTGAAAAATCTACTGAACACCTATTAGGGCGTGTCCCTAAATTACTTGATGACAATACGATTTCCAAACTGATATTCCGACTGAAAAACGTTAAATTTTTCTAATTCACTCTCAGAAGGCGCAGCTGACCCCCACTGTCTTGATGGTCTTAACCCAAAATTTTTCTTAAGATTTGCCAAATATTCAGCATTTTTCAAGGAGGCTATCACAGGATCAATGACCGGTACTTGCAATTCCTTTCCCATTTTTAAATAAAAACCAGATTCTAATGTACAACCTAGAATTAAAGATTCCGCCTTATCAACTTCAATGGCTGTTTTGCCCGCTTGAATCATTTTTTGATAAGCTTTCTCATGATCTTCCTGAAATTCAGTCACGCCCAAATCAACTACTCTAAAAGAACTTAATTTTCCGTCATACCCGTATTCAGTTATGGATTTATGCATTTGATTCACCCATTTTTGCTTTCCAACGATAACCGAAAACTGATTTGATATAGTCAATGCAATTTCTATTGCAGAATGGCAAGGTGCAACCACGATCATATCGCCCGATATTTCTCGTGCATCATAAAGAGCCGTATCATAAAAACAACCAATCACGAAAGCATCGAAATGTTCATTTGCAGCCTGCCTAACCGCTCTAATAACATCTCCTGCAACTAAAGCTTGATAGGTTCTCACCTCCAGATTATTGAATGTTCCGACAAGTGGATTTAAAGAAGTTACGTGCACTTCAGTTGTTTTTTCTTTTATTGTCTCAATAGTATTTGCGAAATAATCGTCATAACTTGAAATACCTACTGGATTTAAATACATTATTTTCATATTCACATCGCCTTAATTTTTGTAATGAATCATTTTCTTGTTAACCGCAACGAAACAAAAACATAATCCTTAAATAATTTAGCTAAATAAGGATGATCCATGGTGATGACATCATATATAGTTTGAATAACACCTGGATAAATTAAAATGTTAAATCCTTTTTGATTGAGAATTGCAAATATCGCAAGCTCCTCAATAAGATAGTTGTGAGCGTATTGATTAAAATCATTATCGGCAGTCGATTCAGAAGATGCGTCAAATACACGGCTAAAATAATAGTGTGAAAAATTTAAAACAGATAGCTTAAAATCAGCATTAGTTTCATATAAATTCCAAAGCTCTTCATGAATAACATGAAAATTTTTATCATTTTCAATCTCTGAAGAAAGAATAAAATTAAGTCGATATCCCCTTTCACGATCACTCAAGTGGGTTCTGTAATATTGCATTAAACGATTACTTTCTTCCAATGCAATATTTTTTCCCTGATGCTCATTACAGCGATGCTTTATCATCGCTGTATACTTATAGAGACTATCACCAATCATAAGATTAATTTCTGTTAACCCACGTTTAGTAAGAAAATCAAAAATAGCTGTTATTTTATTGCCGATAGTCGCTGGACTATTAACGCTGATACCAAGAATAGAATTAGTATTGGTAAGGACCAATTCACTTTTAGCCATTGCAGGACAGATTTTTTGTATTTCTGCTCGGTTTCTATTCCGATTAATTGGTTGTTCGATATGGAACGCTTGCAAGACGATCTCCTATTTTTTTATTATATTTACTCGTGTAATCAAACTCAGCGCGTTGACGCGCTGCCTCATGCACTCTCATCCTTGGCGTTTAGCTAGCACATGCATTTCATATGTATGTCCCGCATCAGAAAATCTAATTGTGCCTTCTTGATTGGGAGCAATGATAATCTCCGGCTTAGAGTGCATTTTATCTTTACCATTCTGATAGTAAATATCATAACTAATTTTAATATCATCATTTTCCCCTGACATCGCAACATCTCTTGCAACTAACTCCATCTTAAGATTCTTATCAGACATCGAAATCTGGTTGTCTTTAGTGGTCATTCGATCAGATATAAAAATCGACGTCATTTGATTCGCATGAGCGATAATGCGAGGCGATGAAATAAGTCCACCATCTACATATATTTTCGATAGAATATCAAAAGTAGTTTTTTTATTAGCAATATCACTTGTTACTGCAATTGCTGCTGAACCAGCTAATAACAAAGCCGCGCAGCACACTGACATTAAAAATGGACGTTTAATGCTTTTAGATTTCATAGCTAAATCTCCTTTTCAATGAACACCCAGTCAGACCCAAATTGCCACAGTGAGCGAAAAAAATAAAGCAATGCAAGATTTAAATTACATGGGTATCTCAGCAGGTGCTTTATTGCCCGGATTGGACATGACGGTGTCAGACACCGTCATCGAATCTCTCGCGCAATTTGATAACGATTGGGAGGGGTTAAAATTACAAGTTCTCCTGACTTCCAGATTTAGTGCTTGATTTTCAAATTCAAAGAATCGAGTATTTGCGAGACATGACGGTGTCAGACACCGTCATCTTTTTAGCAATATCACTTGTTACTGCAATTGCTGCTGAACCAACTAATAACAAAGCCGCGCAGCACACTGACATTAAAAATGGAAGGTGACGGTGTCAGACACCGTCACCCAAATAAGCCAAAGTTCCCACCCGTAGCTTGCTTGACTGCAAGCTCTGGTATTTTATGTTTTTTTATAAAAATCAATAGATTGCTGCGTGACTAGGAAATGGATAACTTAATATTGACTCTCACTTGACATATTTGAGTGTCAATATTAAGTTATAGGTATGAAACCAAAAAACGCTCTGGAAAAATTGAAGCCTCTTCTATGCGCTCAAAGCTTTACAAGCTTAGATGCCCGTCTTCGTGGCGTTAGCTCATCAACACTTGCCTACTATGTGAAGCAAAATGAATTGACGCGCATTGGTCATGGCATTTATCGTGGCGCTCATGCTCCTACGCCTTCTGATTTCCGCTGGGAAGACCTCATTGAAGCGATGCAAAGGGTAAAAGATGGGGTCATCTGTCTAACATCGGCACTCTCCTTATATCACCTAACTGAAGAAATGCCCTCACAGCATTGGATCGCAATAAGAAACGACACATTGCATCGCACCATGCCAACCACGAAAGTAGTTAGAATGCGAAATCTTACGCTTGGCAAAACTACAATTAAGATTGGGAATGTGACGCTGCCTATTTTTGATCGTGAACGAACCATTGTAGATGCCTTCCGTTATCTTGGTCGTGAGACAGCTTTAAAAGCATTAAAAATTGCGCTGACAAAAAGAGGTAGTGACAAAATTGACATAGAAAAAATCAGGCAATATGCCAAAAAACTAAGAATTAAAATTGAACCATTTTTAATAGCGATGACACTATGAATGAAGCAGCACTAAAAGAAAGATTAAAGACAATTGCCACAGAAAAAGAAACCACTCTCAATAAAATTTGGAAGCAACTACTTTTAGAGCGGTTTTTGGCGAGGCTATCAGAGTCTCCATACCAAGATAAATTCATCTTCAAAGGTGGACTACTGCTTGCTCAATACATCCCCATCAATCGGGAAACCATCGATATCGATTTTCTAATGACAAAAATTAAAAGTGAAATGCAAAATATTGAAAAAGTCATGAAAGAAGTAGCTGCTACTGTTTCTGAAGACGGTTTTTCCTTCACTTGGTTTTCAGCAGAAGAATTAAGCCAACCGCATATGGAATACACCGGCTTTCGAGTAACACTGAACGCTCAATTTGGAAAGATGAAAGATAAAATACAAGTTGATATTGGCATTGGCGATGTAGTCGTGCCTTTAGAGACGACATTTACTCCTTTTGAATATAAAGGCAAACCGATTTTTGCTGGCGAAATTTCTTTATATGTATATCCCCCAGAAGCAATTTTTGCAGAGAAACTTGAAACAATTATCTCCAAGGGCATCATCAACAGTAGAATGAAAGATTATCATGACTTGCTTGTGATGATTCGTGAACCAAATTTTTTAGACCCTGAAAAACTAACTAATACAATTCAAACGACATTTAACCGTCGCGGAACGCCAACGTCATTATAAGGTGACGGTGTCTGACACCGTCACCTCAATAGGCACATCTTTATTTTCTTTATCAGACCATTCTTGAATTATGAGCTCATTCCAATCGATATTGTGGATTGCTCCTAATAATTTAATTGTAGAAAGCATCATTGAAAATCCGGCTTGGTCAGGCGCCGCGGAGCAGAAGTTTTGAGTGCTCATAACAGAATTTTTATAGTCTTCAGGTGTATTAAGACATGACGGTGTCAGACACCGTCATCTAATTTTTCTGTCCCTAAAAATGAAAAAACCCGGCAGCACTGGCTAACCGGGTCCAAGAAGGCGAACCCCCTTGGGATGATTCACATAAATTATAACATATCTACAAAAAACACAATATTGATGATTAAAAATTCTAAAATTAAAAACCGGATTTTAACTAAAAGTTAACTAAAAAGCAGATTACATTGAACCATTGAATCATAACCAATTGATTAATAAGCGCTCCCTGCGGAATTCGAATCCGCGTTACCGCCGTGAGAGGGCGATGTCCTAGGCCACTAGACGAAGGGAGCATAAGGGGCTTTTTTGAGCGTTGATTAGTGTGGTATTATACGCAAAAATTGATAGACGTATACCTGAAGCGAATCAGATATATAGTTAAAATGTTAGATTAGAGGATTAGGAAAATTATTAAGTTGTTAAAAGGTTTTCTCAAACGTTTTTCGGAAGAGCGACCTGTCACTCACAAAAAAATTAAACCCACGATTATTCCGCGTAGTGAGCATTCCATTTCCCGCAATGATATCAGCCGAAACGCTCTTAAAGTGTTGTATCGACTGGACGGCGCTGGGTTCGGAGCCTATTTAGTGGGTGGTTGCGTGCGCGATTTATTATTTGGACGACGCCCCAAAGATTATGACATTGCAACCAATGCATTGCCTGAAGAAGTGCGTAAACTATTTAAAAATTCCCGACTAATTGGCAAGCGATTTCGGCTTGCTCACATTGTGTTCGGCAAAGAAATTATTGAAGTCGCAACCTTTCGCACACATCACGAGTCAGCATCTGAAGCACACGGCAAATCATCACATCAAGGCATGATTATGCGTGATAATGTCTATGGTGATATTGAAGATGACGTCTGGCGCCGCGATTTTACGATTAATGCGCTCTATTACAATATTGCTGATTTTTCAGTCGTCGATTACACAGGCGGCATGGCCGATATCAAAAGTAAGACATTGCGCATGATAGGCAATCCTGAACAACGTTTTCATGAAGATCCTGTTCGTTTGCTGCGTGCAGCACGTTTTGTTGGTAAATTACAAATTCAAATTAGTCCTGAAACAGAACAATCGCTCATGCAAATGAGCCATTTGTTACAACATGTTTCACATGCGCGCTTGTTCCAGGAAACGTTAAAATTATTTCAGGAAGGTGCTCTTTTAGCCACATTCAAGTTGTTAGAGAAATATAATTTTCTTTCTGCATTATTCCCACAAACTGTAGACTGTCTCACTCAACCTGAAGCTCGAAAATTGTTAGAAGAAGCATTGAGCGCGACAGATCAACGAATCCTCGATGGGAAAAGCGTTTCACCCGCCTTTTTGTTAGCGGCATTATTATGGTTTCCGATTCTTAAACAAACACAACGTTTTCAAGCTGAAAATCTACCGCCCTATGTTGCACTCGAAAGAGCATTGCAGCACGTAATAAAATTACAAACTCAGCAATTAGCAATACCACGCATTATGACAACGACCATTCGCGAGCTGTGTGTTTTGCAATATCATTTCAATCATTGTTACGGGTCAAAACCTTATCGTATATTAGAACACCCGCGTTTTCGTGCAGCCTATGATTTACTAGTACTGCGCTCCATTGCAGGTGAACCCGTCAGCGAGCTTGCCAAATGGTGGACCGATTTCCAAGAAGCTGACCATGTACAACGTGAAAAATTATTAAAAACCACAGCTCCTGCGCGACCAAAAAAAAGATCCCGCCCAAGAAGATTTATTAAAAAACGTAACCCAGCAACGCCGACAGCTTAAATGACTAACCATAAAGCTCATCCCACAATTCAAAAAACTCAGGGCATGTTTTACTGACGCATTCAGCGCCATCAATTTCAATACCAGGTACTTTTAAGCCCATAATTGAAAATGACATTGCAATGCGATGATCATGATGCGCATCAACTATTCCGCCTTTAGGTTCACTTGGATGAATGCGAATCCAATCAGGTCCTTCTTCTGCTTTCACATTTAATTTATTCAATTCTTCGCACATCACTGAAATACGATTCGATTCTTGCAACCGCGTGTGACCAATATTCGTAATGGTCGTTGGTGTTTTTGCAAATGGCGCAATCGCAGCCAGAGTCATGAATGTATCTGAACAATCACGCATGTCTACACTCACTCCACGCAACTCTCCTCTGCATTTAACGGTTAAACCCATTTCATTTTCATCAATAAGACAACCCATTTTTTGAAGAATGGCGAGAAACTTAACATCACCTTGTTTAGATGATGATATCGTCGTCGGTTGAATAGTCACTTCACCACCCGTGACTACTGCTGCCGCAAAAAAATAAGAGGCTGTGGAAAAATCAGGTTCAACCACATATTCGCGAGCGAGATAACATTGTGGGGCAGGAATAGAAAATCGATCAGGCATTCGCCGCACTAACACACCAAATTCCGCCATCAGCACACATGTCATTTCAACAAATGAGCGGCTAACCACATTACGCGTTTTGATTAACACAGACTTTTCAGCAAATGGTGCAGCCATTAATAACGCCGAAATAAACTGACCGCTTTCCGATCCATCAATGTCAATTTCTCCACCTTTTAGACCATTTCGACCTTCTATGGTAAACGGCATTGCGCGTGCCGTTTTGGGAATAACGGAGGCACCTTGTCTACACAGTGTTTTTAATAAGAGTTCGATAGGCCGTTCACGCATACGCGCCGAACCATCAAATGCATACTTACCTGGCGAAGATGCGCACGCAGCCAGCAAAAAACGCGCGACCGTTCCCGCGTTATCGCACCAAATGGCAGCCTCTTTTTTGGGAAAATGACCTTCACAGCCTTTCACAACGCATTTTTGGGCGACGATATCAAGCTCAATGGTCACGCCTAACTCACGCAATGCCTGAACTAATGCATCTGTATCATCACTCATTAACATGCCTGAAATTTCAGACACCCCTTTCGCCAAAGCGGCCATTAACAAGGCTCGGTTGGTTATGCTTTTTGAACCAGGAATCACGATACGTGCTTGCACAGGTTGATTTATGGTTTGAATCAGTCTCTTCATTGCTGGATTTGTCCTAAAGTGAGAATATATACCCATGAAGAAAAAAAACCTCGACTTTACCGAAGTCCGCGCACTTCATCAAGCTGGACAACTTGATCTTGCTGAATCAGGTTATCGTGCGCTTTTGCGAAAAAATCCACGAGATATTGAGATATTACACTCTCTAGCCATTCTGTATGCCGAGTCTGAAAATTTTGACGATGCCATAAAATATTTGCAAACAGCTATTCAATATCAGCCAACAGATCCTGTTTTGCAATTACATCTTGCGAATATATTAAAATTTCAAGGATTATACGGCCAAGCAGCTGATGTTTTACAAAAAACAATTCAAACGCATCCCGACTACATGCCTGCGATCAATAATCTGGGTACTGTGTATTACTCCCAAGGAAAACTAGCAGAAGCTACCCAGATGTATCGCGACGTGATTCAAAAACATCATGACTACATTGATGCCTATTATAATTTAGGCCTTGCACTGACCAAGTTAGAAAAACTGGATGATGCCATTGAAACGTATCAATCACTCTTAAAAAAATCACCTGAACATTTTGCTGCACGGTTTCATTTAGCTTGCCTATACATGAAACAAGAAAAAATCGATCACGCACTGCGCGAGTTTCTCATCATTGAAGAATCTCAACCATTTCACCTTGAAACACAATCTAATATCGCCACCTGTTATTTAAAAAAAGGCGCTCTGAATGAAGCCAGAACACATTATTTAAAAGCATTAGAACTAGCGCCTAACGACACTCAAATTTTATTTAATTTGGGTGTGATCAATATGCAACTCGGAAATACGGATAGCGCAATCCAACATTATCAAAAAGTCGTGCGCATCAATCCCGATTTATTTGCCGCGCATAATAATTTAGGCAGCGCATTTCTGGCTAAACAACATCCGGCCTATGCACTGCATCATTTTAAAGAAGCGCTCCGTTTGCAACCGAACAACGAAGCCATTCGTTACACAGTGACCATGCTATCGCAAAACCAGCGTTTATTGGCGGCACCCCCGGATTATGTAAAATCATTATTTGATTCTTATGCGGATCACTATGAACAGCATTTATTAACTGCGCTCGACTATCAAGTTCCAACTGATTTATATAAAGCCACTTCTGAAACAACTAAACTTAACGCACACAGTCTTGATATATTAGATTTAGGCTGCGGCACAGGATTATGCGGCGTTCCTTTCAAACCATTCGCCAACACATTGACCGGTGTGGATTTATCAGAAAAAATGCTGGAAGTAGCTCAGCAGAAAAACATGTACGATACATTAGTCTGTCGTGAGCTTGATACATTTCTCGCGGAACAAACAGCAATGTATGATTTAATATTAGCAGGTGATGTATTGGTTTATATGGGTGATCTCAAGCTTATTTTTCAACATGCGAGTCAAGCCTTGCGCGGGAAGGGGTTATTTACGTTTAATGCAGAAATAAGTGAAGATACGGATTTTAAGATGAATCAATCAGGACGATTTTCTCATCAAAAAGAATATATAGACCAACTGGCTAAGCAAAATCACTTCAAAGTGATGCATTATCAAGTGGTCAAGACCCGCATGCAAAATAATGAACCCGTTTATGGGCACGTCTACGTTTTGCTTAAGGAAATGCCATGAAAAAATTTAACGTACTTTTGATTATTTTTTTCTGCATCATCAGCTTTCTCACTGCGTGTTCAACTACCAGGCAGTATTCAGGGCGTTATGACTTATTACAAGAAACCTGGATTCCACGCGTCAATCTCAATCCCAGAATATGGATGCAAAATGCTGATAACTGGTTCTATACAGGCGAACCGACAGCATTAGAAACAAATGCTAATTCAGCGCCTGGCGACTCCGCCATGACTATTCAGGCAATTAAAGTCGCGCAATTTACTAATGTCTCAGTAAATGGGTGCTTTAAAGTACAAATTGCAGGCGAGCAAGATCACAATAGTGTATTCATCTTGGGACCCAATGATGCAGTACGCCAACTCACTGTCCAAGTCTACGGTAATACGATTTACATCGGACAGTTGAATTCACCTGACGGACCTCCTGCGAGCTTAAAAAATGTCATTGTCCGCATCGGTATTCACAAATTACATAGCTTGAAAGCGGCTGGCGGAGTTGAAGTTGAAGGACGCAATATCATCAGTAACCGATTAGTCATCGACTCTGATAATTATTTCGATGGGAATGTATTGTTGAGCGGCAGAATGAATTTAGTCAAAGTGACTAACACAGGCACTGCTGACGTATCCGTTATTGGTGCCTACACACCTTACCTTGATATCACCGCATCCGGTAGAGGTGCTGTGAATGTGAGCGGTCATGTGGGAATTCATTCCATCAATCACTATGGTTCCGGTACCGTCAGTATCATCGGTGCAGACAGTAATGACCTCACGGTGGATGCAAGCAGCGGCTTGACCACGGTTGCAGGGTATGTGAATTTGAAAAAAATAAATGCCGAAGGTTGCGCGTGTGTTTACATTTATTGGGTAAACAGTAATTGCACCGATGTCATCGTACAGGATGATGCGATAGTGGGTGTTGCCGGCACGACGTCCTTACTGGATATTAATCTTTCGGAAAATGCTCTATTTAAAGGTCAATACTTTCGAGCCCGCAAGATATCTGTTAGCGCGTCTGGTAATGCACATGCCAATATTACGACAATGAAAGAATTATTTGCCTCTTCAGTCGATCACAGCAGTATTTATTATTATGGTCCAACCAATGATGTTTCACAAAATACAGCGAAGAGTGGCGCGGTGATTCATGTTTGGGGTGGATCCGAAGCACTGCCTGTTCCGAATGCACCTACGTTTTATACGATGCGTGGGCCGACGGTTTATGGGTATAGTAGGCGGTGATAAAGTGGGAAGATCCCACTTGCGCATAAACCCCACTTGAGCTATAATTAATCATAGGGTTTACAGAGATACTCAAGTATGCAAATACCTAAAAAGTGTGACTCGAAAGGTCGATTACCTTTAGGCCCGACTTTCGCAAATATGACCGTTCTTGTAGATAACAAAGATCCTGATGAAATCGTTGTTAAAAAAGCAGTTGTTATCCCAGCAAATGAACTTTGGCTACATAAAAATCGAACAGCTTTGAATTCTTTAAAGCGTGGCTTGGAGCAAGCAAAACAAAAAAACTTTGCCGAAGATCCTGTCAATAATAAAACGATGTCTTGGTTGGATGAAATCGAGGATTGAGTGTGTTTGAGTTAAAATGGACTACTGAGGCGTCAGAACTCTACAAAGATCTTGAGCAACGAGCAAAATTATCTTTTGCAAATCGCAAAAAACGCAGTCAAACAAAATCCTCTAAAATCGAAGGTCTTTTTAAGCAAGTTTATAAAACGATTACTTTATTAAAATCTAACCCTCGCCATCCGAGTCTTAATACTCATGAATATGATTCAATAGAAAATCCATATAATCCCAAAGAGAAAATCTTTGAAGCTTATGCACAAAACAAGACGCCTGGTGCATATCGAGTGTTCTGGTGTTATGGCCCTTTGCAACAACAAATTACGATTCTCTCGATTACTCCACATCCTTAGATGGTGAACATATTATGTTACTTTTCACCTTATGGCTAAGAAACTTAAGCTGATTACAGAAACCCCAAAACGTTTATATGACTACTCGTCGTCCTTGTGCAGCTTGTGCTCGTGCATGAGCTACTTCTATTTCCTTTACACTAATTGCATCATCTGCAGCTGTCTTCAAGCGAGCGACTTCTTCCAAATTGGCATTTGCAACTGCCTTGAGTATGTTCGTGATTTTTTCTGCGCACGCTCCTCGAAACTCGACGGATGTGTCAAGCTTACTCAATGAGTTTACGTTTGTTAACGCTTCTTCTGCGGCTTCGCTAATTGAGTCCACTTTGACAGCGCTTACATTTCTGGCACGTAGCGCCTGTAATGCAATACTCAAGCGGATTTCGTTTTGGGCGGCACCATCATCTCTAGCATTCAGTTGTGCGAAAAATGCAGGTGTCTGCCTCCTATCTTTTTCGTAATATGTGCCGTCTATACAATTTGGGAATTGCGCATTATGCTGGACCGCTTTCCCTGGATCGGCAAGCAAGGTTTCAAAATGGAGATGGCCATCATAGGCCAACGCAACCGTAGGACGAACACTGCCTGGCGCGACGATGAGCTTTGTCGGTTCGCTATAGACGTTTTCTTGTTTAGCATTTTTAGCTAATCGACTCACTGCAAGGTTGAATTGAAAACGTTCACACAGTGGGCGTAAATCACCTGGCGTAATGATTTGGTTAAGGCCATTGAGCTCCTTAACGTAATTCGCATAGGCACCTGTTTCCCAAGCGACGCGAATTGCTTTTTTCGTTTCATCTCGTTGCATAAATAGCGCAACTAAAGAATCTTCAGGCGGGATGGCCCGACCTTCCGGAATGGTATAGCCTGCGTCTTTCCAATAGGTGCGAATGCTTACGACTTGGTCTTTGCTCAACGCGCCAAGGTTAAGTGTCGCGCTATATTTTTTAAATTCATCAAGCAACGCTTTAAAAGCAGTTTGGTTACTATTAATGAATATGCCATATTCATGTTTAGCTTCATCACCGTAGAGTAAATGTCTTTCCACAGCCTGCGTAAAGCCATAACGTAATGGCGATGCATCACTCAACAGCAAATCTCTAGTGCGGTCAGCAGTTGCTTGCTCGCCTCGCGTGAGTTGTTCCAACTGCGCGCGCAGTACGGGACCTAAAATGATTTCTTGGTCGGCTGCGTTAGGATAAGCTTTCATAATCGTGCGAAATTCCGCAAGTGTTGCAATTGGAGCAATGCAATAATAAGCACTAAACGCAGTCAAAAATTCCTGATAACCCGGACTCAGAGGCTCTTTTAGCTCAGCCTCTTGCAATGTCTCTAGAAGAGTATGCGCCACGCAATTAAAGGCGCAATTATTATGCCAACCAAGTATCTGACCGGCACAACTCGCATCAAAAAATTCGACCTTCTTTTCAGGTTCAACGATGCTCTTTTTCTCTTCTGGTCCGTTCACAGCTAAAGAAATAGCAGGTGGTGGCAGTGGTAATGCCGATGAAAAAGCAGAAGGACGTAATGGTGGATTGTCAAGTTGATAAGTAAAAGCAATGTCCTCTAACGCCTTCTTTTTCCCAGGAGAAAGGTGATCTTTTTGGTCTGTTAATACTCTCAAGACTGCGGGAAAATCTTCATTATGGTTGTTAAAAGTTCGACTCAAGAGATTACTGAATTGCTCATCTGTAATTATTTCTTCCGTATTGGATACTTTGCAAAAGAAAACAATTGCTTCATGGCTCTTACTTCTACAAAGTGCCACAAACTTAGCAGCGTCAGCAATGATGGCTTTTAATGCTTCTGCTTTTAATGCAAACCTGTCAGGCCCACGTGGTAAAACTTCTATATTTTCCGGATAACAGATAGCTTGGATATAACCCAATACGACAGCTGCTGTTTGTGCAGCCTCTGTCAATTCAGAAGGCACGGGCTTAAACAACAAAGACAGTTTCGACTTCTTTGACAAGAAAGGTGGTGTTTTTTGTAGTGCCTGCAATGATTCATTCAGAAGTGGAGGTAATACACCATTTTGAATCATGAACGATACAAGTGCAAAAGTATGCGTCGTGATTTCCTCAGCAGATAAAGGTTTTACACAATTTTTTGGTCGAAATAAATAATGAGATGAACCCGATTTCGGTGTCAAATATCTAGCGAGATTTTTCTTTAGTTTATGCAATGTCACATCGCCACGTAACACGTCGGGGAGATGAAACTTAATTTCTTTGTCTTTTAGTACGGCAGGTTTTGGCGGAGCCGCTACAGGAGCGTATGAAATCACTTGCTCCTTCTTTTTTTCGCGCAAAGGAGAAGGCTGCGGTGACACTGCTCGAGGAGAACGAGGTTCTACATTGTCATCTGAAATCTCCTCATCAGTGCTGTTAACTACTTCTTTTTCTTCACCGACTACTACTTTTCTTTTTGAAGGCTCTTTTGGGTTTAATACATTTGCATAGGCGTCTCGAATAGCACCCAATTCATTTACTTCTTTGCTATTCAACTTAGCCTTACTCTTCAGTGTATTGAAACGCCGCAAAGTCCAAAGCTCTCTTTGCTTCGCCACAGAAATATCCGTCATACTCTCAAATAGTTTAAGTACTGCAGGTATTGCATCCGGATGCTGACTAGAAAACTGTGCTAATAAATGTTTGAATTGATCGTCTGTAATATATTCATGCGTACCTTCTTCAAATTGATACTTAGGAAGATCATGTGTTTGTAATAGTTTTATCTGCGAGCTTGCATGTCCCTTACTCTTATAAAACAACTGATCTTTCTTTTTGAGAACCTTAGTCTGATGAATCTCCTGCTCCTCATATTGGAGTGGTACTAACTCCGCTCCTCCACAAGCTTTATGAAGCAACTTGAGCATGATTGGGTCTTCAGGTAATTTCGTAGCGTTACACATCGACAAAAGTAATTTAGCATCTAACTCGCTGGCCATCGCCTGGACTGCCGCCGTCGGTAATGCATTTTTCCAATCTTTTTTATGCAGAACAATAGCAATTTTGCGAATACCACCTATATTCTCTATTAATTTCTTGATATTGTGCTTATCTTTAATCGCTTCGTTATAACCCCGAAGCCTAGTCTCTGCAACGTGCAATTGTGAAGGAGACACATCACCCGGCGGCGGATAGGACGAAGAGACTTTTTCTTCTTGCTTGGAATCAGCAGTTAATTTTTCTTTTGTCGCATGCTCATCTATGTGCATTTTCCGTTTAAGTGCTGCACCCAATTTCTCAATCGTTCTTTTGGGTTTGGCGGACGATACGGGATTTTTTTCTTCCTCGTGAATCTCGGGAGCAGGAGTTTCTCCTGCATTGCCTTCAACATCTTCTGGTAATTGTTGCGACGCTGCTCTTACAGCTTCTTTAGCAGGTTCAATGACTTCATCCATCGTGAGAAGTGTTAGCCCACCTTGGATTTGCAAAGATAGTGTTTTTTCAGCACGCACTTGAAGTAAATTAAGTATAGCGTCTTTCCAAACAGAGCTAACCTGTAAGCCTTCTAGCGCACGAAGAAATAGCACTATAAATTTATCGTTATCCGGCAAAAATTCCAGCAAGACTTTTCTTCTTTCTAAGTTCCCATTGGAGAATGCCTTAGCGAAGAAAGTAATCTGTTCCCAATTCGGTGATTCAGTACTAGCAGGTATTATTTTTTCAAATTGCTGTGCGAAAAGATCCTGCCAGAACTGCATTTCATCAGAATGTATCCCAGCAACGCGGGTTACACGCAGATAGAAATCAATCAATACTGCAATATTTGCGCCTGGCATTTTGCCTGCGGCCTTCACAAGATCATAAGCTTCACTGATGACTTCTTGAGAATCCTGTCCATCACTCTCCTGTGGAAGCAACGTCTCCAACCGTTTCTGAAGTAACTGATCATTTAAAGCAATCTTGTGCTTTGCGACTAGCTTATAAAAATCACCCGATATTAATGTAGGTTCATTAGCTGAGATATAGTGAATCACACGCATTGCTACATCTCTAGAATGTGGACTCCTGCGTTGTTTAGAGTTCGCAAGCAATTCTTTCACCAAATTCAACAATGCTTGCTGACGTTTAGTGGACTGTTGCATCAACTCAGCAAATTGTGCATCTGTAGTGAGTGCAATTATTCTGTGATGTGTAAGAATCTCTGCGATCAACTCCTGATGCATGCTTGGATTTACGACATCGCGATGTGTTTGCTTCAAAAAAAATGCCAGCTCATCAGCCTGCATCATGCTTATGACTGATTTAATGAGTTCGGGATCCGATTCAAAAATGTGCTTTAAATTACCTTTTAACAAGTAAAGAATAATTCCCCTAAACGCTGCAGCTGCGAATTTGAATGCTTCATCTTGCTGATGAAATCCCTGCTTTTTTTTGACTAATTTCATCAGCACCATCACATTCAAAGGATCAAGTAGCTGAGACTCGTTTTGATCTGGAGAGAATGGGCACAGTAAATTTTTTTGAGAATCAAATCGACCTTGATAGCGAAAAAGCGCAAATGTTGTCTGCTCATCATTGTTCAAAGCAATAAAATACTGAGAAAACATTTGCTCGAGTTTTAATTTGTAAGTTTGAGTCCCCTTCAGTTTCTGTATACTCTGAGCATGAGTTTCTGTGATAGCTAGTTGATCAGCTTTTTTAGACTCATCATTCCAATTATCGCCATCCAGTTCATCACGCAATCTCTTGCTCGTTTTTTCATTTCTTGCTAAACCATTTTCTATTTTTGCGATTTGATCATCTACAGCCGCCAGAAGCTTGGCCATCGAATCGCCGCCTATAAAACGATAGAGTCGTGCAATTACTGCATCGTCATAAAGTGCCGAACCTGTTGTTGATACTGAGCTAAAATGATCAAGTAATAATTGACAACAAATTTGATCGACATGTTGTGTAAAATAACTCTGCTTGGACAACCAATTAATAAAATCAGCATTCAACAAGAAAAGCTTGGCTTCCTTGGCTAATAGCACCGGACGCATATGACGTTCATCAAGCGCTTCAAAGATACGACGCGCAGTTTCACTGCGTGCAGATTTTCCTGTGTTGAGAACATTCTGCAAGAACTTCAAAATCACTTCACCAGGAAGTGTGCAAAAGAAGGGTTTTAATAATTGGCTATCGCCCAATATATCTAACACTTTATTAAGCGCATCAGGAGCAACGTTGTCTAAAAATGCAAAAAGCTGCTCTTTGTTTAAAAGCGCTGTCAGCACAGCTTTAAATTCATGTTGGTCACTGAATGACGTGATGAAATGCGTGCGCCACTCGAGAGTTGCACTTGATATATGTTCCTGCACCTGTGTAAAAACATCTTTAAGTCGAGAGAGATTTTGAGGAAGGCACTTGACTACAAGATTTCCCAACACCTCGTGTGGAAGCGTAGTTAACCATTGTGAAAAATTTTTCTCTTCAGTCAGTTGTTCGAATAGAGTTGGATCAATCAGCGCTTCCGCTGCGCGAGTTTGTAGATACGATGGAATCTTTGCATCACATAACACGTCAATCAAAACAGCTTTGGCTAAATCAGCTTTTTTATTCGCGATCCAACTCGTAATGATTTTTACAAATTTAGGCCAGATTTGTTCAGACTCTTCTATGCGCGTATTACGCAATACGTTTAATACACCTTCCTTTGTCCATTGAGAAGGTTCTAGATCTATAACCCTTCTTAAAATAGCTTCAACCGCTTGTCGACCATTCTCATCGTATGCAGCAAATTCATGCGCTTGTGTTGGAATATATTCCACTTGAATGGGTTTTTCTTCTGGAAGCTGGTATCGCATGTACAACCGCACCCATGCGTTTAACTCTTCAAATATCTGCTTATAAATCTTTGCGGCATCAAGATTTTTGTTTAGCTTTGCTTTTGTTTCAGCTTCAGTAAGCTTAAGAATCACATCAGCCAGCTTGGGAAAAATAAGATGATGTACTTTATCAATAAGGCGATTTACTTTCTGAACCTCGAGCTCTGCATGGTAGCGCCTCTTTATAAGTTCATTCAATTCTGCAACGGCATCGTCAGCCATTTTCCGTGCTATAGCCAGCGAATCGTTTACTCCTTTTTTTTGATTCAGTAACATTTCTTTTCGTCTGCCAGGAGTCTTGCCCTGCCGAGTTTCTTCTTCTGCTTTACGTTCAGCTTCTACTATTTCAGCATCTATCCACGTTATTCCTCCTTGAATATCGAGTATTTTGCAGTTCTTATCAATGCGCCCAGGTATCTCTCTTAAGTCTGCACCGCTAGAAAGCCCGTAATGTAACAGTTTGTTTTCAAGCATCTTATTCGCATTCTTAAGACCTTCTTCTGCGATTTTCTTTGTCTTATCGAGGGCAAAAAGTATCTCAACATTATCTATTGTTTCTGGAAGCGTCAACGTAGCAAAGCTATCATTCTTCAGCATTTCGATAACCCAAATGCTAACCTTATCCTGCGGCATGGTCTTTTGCTCAGAACTCTTATCACTGCTTGATCTATTTGGGTGCATAATGTCCTCCACTGTCATTCCACTGTGCATGAATGATCGATAAAGTGCAAATTATATATCCAATTCAAGCGCTTGTCTATAATTTAGACAATACATGGTCATTACGTTGAATAAATTGAACTTTCTCCCTCTCCTCCATGTTTTCCATGGAGGAGAGGGTTGGGGAGAGGAGGTTTTCCTAAATAAATCTAAATACGTTCCAACACTTGCATGCGATTATTGCCTAACATCATACTCATCGAAGCACCGAACTGACCCATCAAATTTTTCATGAGAGAGGGTGATTGACTGTAGTCTTTGTAGCCGGAAACATGGAATTCATCATGCACCACATTCGAGAGATTACCGAGCGCATCGACTAACCCTAATTTTAATGCCGTATCGCCTGACCAAAAATCGCCTGAGAACAATTGGGCTGGATCGCCATGTAATTTTCCTTTACGACCTTCTATGACTACATTTTGAAAATTACCATGAATTTCCCCAATCACTTGACGGATTTTAGCGACATCTTCTGGATTGGTCGGTAAGAAAGGATCTAGACGATCTTTGTTAAGACCCGATGCATAGACTCGACGTTCAATACCCACTTTTTTAATCAAATCTGGAAATCCGAATGATTTCATGATGACGCCAACTGAACCGGTGAGCGTACTGGGATTGACATAAATTTTGTCCGCTGCTACGGCGACATAATAGGCACCCGATGCCATCATATCTTCGCCCACCACGATCACTTTTTTGTGATATTTGTTTTTTAATTCAATGATCGCATCATGAATAATAGCGGCTTGCACGGGTGTTCCACCGCCTGAATTGATATCGAGCACCACCCCTTTTGCACCACTATCAGCGAATGCACTTTTTAACAAAGGCAGCACGTTTTCTGCTGAAAAATTTTCATCAGGTCCAATCGCGCCTGACAGACGCACGAGCGAAACATATCCTTTCTCAGTCTCATATTGATTTGAAGTGCCGACTTGAATGATCACAAGAAAAGCCACAATCGCAACCAATAAAAACCACATAAAAAATCGAAAATTCTTCCAGCGTTTGTTGCTGCGTTTTTCGTTGATAAAATCGCGTACTAATTCCGCGATCAATGTATCATTGTCAGGTGATCTGTTTTGCATAGGTTGTGCTCCCTATTGATTACGTTATAATTTTATGTGTTAGAGCCTGTTCAAGATCTTTTTAAAGCATATAAAAAGATCTTGAACAGGCTCTTATACCAAGGATGGTCAGAATGCGCATTAAACGAGTTGCACAATGTACCTTGATTAGCCTCATCTTCGCAAGCAGCGAGGGATTTGCTGATTTGGAATTTAATTTACCCGAGGGTGTCACTCCCACTAGCCATAATATTTATAACTTACATATGACTATTTTTTGGGTATGCGTCATCATTGGTATTCTTGTCTTTTCAACGTTGATTTATTCACTCATTTTCCATCGAAAATCCAGAGGCCACGTGCCCGCTGAATTTCACTCTCACTTAGGCATTGAAATAGCCTGGACGATTATTCCTTTTATCATTTTAGTCTTGATGGCTATTCCAGCGATGAAAGTACTCAGGAATATGCATGATGAAAGTCAACCCGATCTCACGATCCAGGTGACAGGTTATCAGTGGAAATGGCGTTATGATTATTTGGATCTGGGTATTCATTTTTTTAGTAATATTTCAACACCGTATGATCAAATTCATGGAAACGCGCCGAAAAACCCCAATTATTTACGCGAAGTGGATCATCCGCTCGTTCTGCCCATCCATAAAAAAATTCGTTTTTTAGTGACATCCAATGATGTGATTCATGGCTGGTGGGTTAGAGAGTTAGGCGTGAAACAAGATGCGATACCTGGTTTTATTAATGAAAATTGGGCACGCATCAATCGGCCTGGGATTTACCGAGGACAATGTTCGAAACTGTGTGGGCTTAATCATGGGTATATGCCGATTGTGGTTGTGGCATTAACAGAAAAAGAATTTGGCCAATGGGTCGCGCAACAAAAAGGTATTGCGGTGCCACCCTCTGTGACAACACTACCTCAAGCCACGCCTGGTGCACCTGCCACACAACCAAAACCGGCAAAAGTTCAGCCTGCAACACACGTTTCATTGGCCGATTCGATGAAGCATGGAGAGCAAATTTATATGAGCATGTGTGTGACGTGTCACAAACCCGATGGCACAGGTTCGCCACCTGTTTTTCCAGCATTAAAAGGCGACCCAACGGTGATGGGGCCTGTCGATAAACACATTGATACCGTGATGAATGGACGTCCAGGTACCGCAATGCAAGCATTCAAAGATCAATACAGTGATGAAGAATTAGCGGCTGTGATTACGTATGAACGGAATGCATTTGGAAATAATACGGGAACGGTTGTACAGCCGTCTGATATTGCGGCGGCGAGGTTGAAGCATTAACAGGAGTTTTAAATGACACACACCGAACACCATCCAGCAACCAACGGATTCTGGGGATACATTTCTCGTTGGTTATTCACCACCAACCACAAAGATATCGGCACACTCTATCTCATATTCAGTGGCATCATGTTTTTTATCGCAGGCACGATGGCGGAATTAATTCGTTTACAATTATTGCGCCCCGGTTTTAATGTATTTGATTCTAATTTTTATAATCAATTGGTGACATTACACGGCCTCATCATGATCTTTGGTGTGATCATGCCGGCGTTTGTTGGATTTGCTAATTGGATGATACCGCTCATGATCGGCGCGCCTGACATGGCATTACCGCGGCTGAATAATTGGAGTTTTTGGATTTTGCCGTTTGCATTTAGCATTTTGTTAAGCACACTGTTTATGAGTGGTGGTGCGCCGAATTTTGGTTGGACGATGTATGCACCTCTCTCAACTTTATTCGCCCCGCCCAGCACCGACTTCTTAGTGATAGCAATTCATTTGATGGGACTTTCATCCATCATGGGCGCGATTAACATCATATCCACCATCCTCAATTTGCGCACACCTGACATGACATGGATGAGAATGCCGTTATTTATTTGGACGTGGCTCATCACTGCGTTTTTATTAATTGTCGCGATGCCCGTATTAGCCGGTGCAGTGACAATGATTTTATTTGATCGCCATTTTGGCACGAGTTTTTTTAATGCCGCAGGTGGTGGTGATCCTGTTCTCTATCAACATGTATTTTGGTTCTTTGCACATCCGGAAGTGTACATCTTGATATTGCCCGGATTTGGTATTATTTCTGAAATCATTCCCACTTTTAGTCACAAAAAATTATTTGGTTATGAATTTATGGTCATCGCAACGGCGGCGATCGCGCTGCTTTCATTCATTGTGTGGGCGCATCATATGTTCACATCCGGAATTGCGCTCAATGCACAACTCTTTTTTATGTGCACAACCATGTTGATCGCGGTTCCCACAGGAATCAAAGTATTTAATTGGGTAGCGACCATGTTCCGTGGCTCGTTGACTTTTCAAACACCTATGTTATTTGCCATCGCATTTGTATTCTTATTTACGATTGGTGGATTTTCAGGTTTGATGTTAGCGATTGTTCCTGCTGATTATCAATATACCGATACCTATTTTGTTGTCGCACATTTTCATTACGTGCTCGTGACCGGTGCATTATTTACTATTTTTGCTGGGATTTATTATTGGCTGCCAAAATGGACTGGGCATTATTACAATGAACGTTTAGGCCAATGGCATTTTTGGTTAACTGTCATTTCTGTGAATGTGACATTTTTTCCTATGCATTTTTTAGGTCTCGCCGGTATGCCGCGGCGTATTCCTGATTATGCATTGCAATATGCTGATTTTAATTTCATCGCAAGCATAGGCGCATTTGTATTAGGCGCATCGCAATTAATTTTTCTTTACAACATTATCATGACAATTCGCGGTGGAACAAAAGCCAGTGCGCGTGTATGGGAATCGGCACGTGGTCTTGAATGGAGTGTGCCATCGCCTGCACCGTATCACACATTTAAAACAGCGCCTGCTTTAGATTCACCTGAAAAAACGTGGTGGTAAATCATGCCTAAATCCATTCGAAAAACAGTGATTATTAGCGCCTTTTTCGCCGCTGTGATGTTTGGTTTTAGTTTTGCTATGTCACCGCTTTATCGTGTTGTTTGCAAAGTGACAGGACTCAATGGCGCTATCAATACATATACGACACCTGACATGAGTAAAACAATCACCATCCAATTTCTCGCAAACAACAATAGTGACCTGCCCTGGGAATTTCATCCTGAAAAAAACACACTGATCGTGCATCCAGATGAAACAGCAACTATGCAGTTTTTTGCGAAAAATAATTCAAACCATACGATGGTTGTGCAAGCAGTCCCAAGTTTTGCGCCAACACTTGCTGCACGTTATTTTCATAAAATTGAATGTTTTTGTTTCCGTCAACAAACGCTGGAAGCAGGTGAAGCGAAATATATGCCGGTGGTATTTCGCGTAGATAAAGCATTACCCAACGATGTTCGTGTCATTACCTTATCGTATACATTATTTGATGTTTCAAGGATTTCACAATGAAATTTCGCACCGTTAAATATTATTTTTTACCGCAACCAAGTAAATGGCCGCTTATCGGTTCATGCGCGCTTTTTTTAATGTTAATCGGCGCGATCAATCTCATTCATGATCATTGGTACGGACATTATCTTTTGTTAAGCGGTGCCATTTTACTAGTGTATATGTTATTTGGCTGGTTTAGCACAGTCATTGATGAAAGTATCCATGGTTTACATAGCGCCCAAATGGACAGGACTTATCGTTGGGGCATGATCTGGTTTATTGTTTCAGAGATTGCTTTTTTCGGCATATTTTTCGGCACACTTTTTTATACGCGGCATTTTGCAGTGCCCGCGTTAGGCGGCATCATCACCAGCAAAGAAACGCATGCTCTCCTCTGGCCTCATTTTTCAGCCGCATGGCCATTATTAAAAAATCCAAATCCAGCATTATTTCACGGGCCCAACGAAGTGATGCCTGCTTGGGGCATTCCTGCAATAAATACACTTATTTTGTTAAGCAGTGCCGTTGCTGTGACATGGGCGCACTGGGGTTTACAAAAAAATAATCGTCTGCAATTAAATTTGGGTCTCATGATCACGATACTGTTAGGCTTACTATTCTTAAGTTGTCAGGCGTATGAATATACTGAGGCTTACACGCATTTTAATCTGACTTTAAACAGCGGCATTTATGGTACGACGTTTTTCATGTTAACCGGTTTTCACGCTCTGCATGTCACGGTAGGCTTAACCATGTTGACGGTTATTTTAATCCGTTGTCTAAAAGGCCACTTTACGTCTGCACATCAATTCGGTTTCGAAGCCGTTTCATGGTATTGGCATTTTGTGGATGTGGTATGGTTGTTTTTATTTGTGTTTGTTTATTGGTTGTAAACAGACCCTACTTTAGAGTAGAATCCCAAAACGAAATTTGAGTTTAAGACCATGAACCATTTTAATCCTGTCAATCATCCAATCGTTTTCTAGCGACTCAGACTCGCCGGTGATTTTTTGTCTTAGCTAAACTAAGCATTTCTTGTTTAACACTTTTTTAAAATTTGACTATCGCGGAACAGGATTATGATATTAATCAATCAACTCAGCATGTCCTATGGACAGCATTTATTATTTTATGACGTTAACCTCAATCTGACAGGCAATCGAAAATATGCTTTAGTCGGTGCAAACGGATCCGGAAAATCGACTCTGTTAAAATTGATTTCGGAAGAAGAAGAGGCTATTTCCGGTAATGTTTCTATCCCTAAAGATGCGGTCATTGGCTGGCTTAAGCAAGATCAATTTCTTTATGAAGACGCGCTGCTCACTGACATCGTCATTCAAGGAAGACCCGCATTATGGGATGCGATGGTTGAAAAAGAAAAAATACTTAATAAAAACGAATGGAACGATAAAGCGATTCATCGTTTAAGCCATTTAGAAGACACTATCGCACATCATGGCGGTTATACCGCAGCGTCGTTTGCTGAAAAATTATTAGCGGGCTTAGGTATTGATGAAATTTATCATCAACAACCACTCAGTGCGTTGTCCGGTGGATACAAACTGCGGGTTTTGTTAGCTCAAGCTTTATTTCTTGAGCCCGATATTTTATTGCTCGATGAACCCACGAACCATTTAGATATTATTTCTATTCATTGGTTAGAAAAATATTTAAAATCGGAATTTAAAGGACTCGTGTTGTTTATTTCACACGACGTGGAATTTATTAATCGTTTATCTGATTTTATTCTTGATGTTGATTATGGCGAAATTCGTCAATACAGCGGAAATTATGAAAAATTTGTCGATGAAAAAAAAGCCATTGAAGAGCAAATTCTGCATGAGAAAAAACATGTCGAACAGCGAATTGCAGAGATGCAACGATTTGTTGATAAGTTTCGCGCAAGTCCATCGCGCGCCAGACAAGCTCAAGCGCGTATCAAGATGATAGAAAAATTAGATGTCCCTGACATCAAACAATCATCACGTACAGCACCACACTTTATTTTCAACATGCCTCATCCTTCCGCAAAAAATGTCCTGCGTGTGAAAAGTTTAAGTAAAAAATATAATGACAAACAATTATTTCAACGTTTAAGTTTTGAAGTTTCACGCGGCGAAAAAATGGCGATCATCGGTGAAAACGGAATTGGTAAATCGACACTGATTAAAACTCTTTTAGACAAAATACCGCATGATGAAGGCACCATTGAATGGGGATCAGACTCACGCATCAGTTATTTTTCACAAGATCATCACGATTTGCTAGACCATCATGAAACGATATTGCAATGGATGCAGCATCAAGTTCCTCAAGTAACTGATCAACAAATTCGAAGATCATTGGGACAAGTGTTATTTATAAAAGATGATGTTCAAAAAGATATTTTAGCCTTAAGCGGCGGCGAAGCAGCGCGACTTTTGTTATCCAAAATCATGTTAGAATGTCCTAATGTACTTATCCTGGATGAGCCAACCAATCATATGGATATTGAAACGACGGATGCATTAGCAGAAGCTCTAATCGAGTATACAGGCACTTTAATCATCATCAGTCATGATCGACATTTTTTGAGTAAAATTACCAATCGTGTGATTTTTATAAAACGTGATCATAGTGTCATTGATTACAAAGGTAATTTTGTGGAATTTGAAGCGTTGAATGATCTTTGATCTAGACTTTCACCATTTCGGCTTGGAGTTAAAAAAGCGTCACGAGGTTTGAAATGTATTTATTCGCAGTATTTTTTGTATTATATGAATTCACGACTTACGCATCCAATGACATGATCATGCCTGGGATGATTCAAGTCGTTCATCATTTTAATGCGAAAGAATATTATGTCGCTCAATCCCTCAGTTTATATATCCTGGGAAATTGTGTTTTTTTAATATTGGCGGGATTTTTAGCTGAACGTTATGGTAAGCGCAAACTCATATTGTCCGGCAATCTTTTATTTCTGCTCTTTACGATCTTAATCATATTCAGTCAAAACATTCATCAATTTATGTTATTGCGATTTATACAAGGCGGTGGTCTTGCTGTCATTGCGATTGGTTATGCACTGATACACCAAAAATTCAATGACAAAGCCGCAATCAAACTCATCGCATTAATGTCAAATGTCAGCATACTTGCGCCGTTAATCGGTCCTGCCATCGGCAGTTTCATGATGAGTTATTTTTCATGGCAATCGATATTTGTCTTATGCGCATTTTTAAGCGCCGTCGCATTTATAGGATTATATCAATTCACACCTAAAGACAGTGGTGCTCAAAGCACGTTAACCATTTTTAGTGTGCTCAAACAATATGGAAAAATTATTTCAATCAAAGAATTTTATAAAGGCATGGCATGCTCTGTTCTGATCATCATGCCGTTATTAATTTGGATTGGCCAAGCACCTAATTTAATTTTATTTAAACTTAATTTAGGCTATAAACAATACGTCATTTATCAATTGATCAGTATTGGCGGCTTAACTGTTTCAAGTATTATAATGCAATATATCGTTGGGAAATTTCGCTTATATAGCATTGTAAGAGTAGGCGCTTTATTAGTCTTGATCGGTGTCACTATCTCAATAATAAAAATGACGATGGATGCCATTGTCGCAGGTCTGTTTATTACATCCCTCGGAATAGGACTTGCTAATGGTTGTATCTGGCGACTTGTTTTAAGCATTAAAGGACATTCTCATGCGATGCTTTCGTCCACACTGGGATTTATGCAAGCGCTATTCTTTGCAATTGGAATTTCTTTGATTAATGAGTTTATCAGCTATTACCATTTCGAATTATGGAGTTTTTCAATTTCTCTATTTGCATTCGGTGCGTTAGGGTTTTTACTTCTCATCAACTATATTTCTACATATAAAAATCGTGAGTGGAATTGAGAATCATCCAGACCAGACTGAATATTTAATAATTCGTTAATCCATTTTCGCTATCATTAAATGCTTAATAAAACAAATCTAAAGGATCAGATATGTTAAGCATAAGAGATTGTTGGGTTATTTTAGGTCAATCCTTGCAATGTTTTCGTGAATTTAAAACGACAGAGGAGGATCAACTCAATTACGAATTACAAAAAAGAACGACCATTGAATTATTAAGACGAGGTCAGGAAATAGATAGGCTTGCTTTTTTTGACCTGGTGAGTGACGGCGAACGCCTGGGTAGAGAATTAATAGCAATGCTCGAAAATGCGTATAAAACAACGGGCGGCGTACCTTTGATTAATGGGCCTTTATCCTATGCGTTTGTAGAACAAGTTTGTATACCACATCTTGAACGCGTCACAACCGCTAATTATGGCCTACTCGCAGAAGGTGCTCCTGACGATTTAAAACCTGCAATATCTAAAGCGCGCTCTGCTGATAGTGCTATTATTTTACGACAACGACTTGCTACTTATAAGGAATCTCATCCTATACCATACCCTGTTTCCCAACCAATCTTACTTAAAGAAAAAATTGCGCGACTCAATGAAGAATTATCTTTGCTAGAACGTCAATGTGAAAGCTTATCGAACTTTTTAATGAGCATCTCAATGTTTGATAAGTATGAACTATCAGTACAATTAAACAAATTATCCATGAAAGACATCTTAGATCCTGAAAAAAAGTATGCAAACCTTTCTGACTGTATTGATGCATTGCATTTAACCGTCATCAAGGAAAAGTTACTAACACATGAAGAAAAAAACACAACTTTATATCAGTTATTTGGAGTTGGAGAGTATTGCCCTGTTAACACATTAAAACAAAGTGTTGTGCCTGTCATGCAAGCAAAATTTCATGCAGAAGAAAAAATTGAACACATTCAAACTATCCTTCCCTATATAAAATCACTATCAGCCTGCCTGGATGCCTTATCAAAAAACATTACCTCGAATAAATTAAACTATGTTAATTCATTACAATATTGTGAAGATGAGGATGTTGATTCTTTAAAACGGATTATAGCAACCTTAAAAACAACTATTTCTGATCATCAAGGCAAAGAAATGTGGCGCATATGGAATCGTTGGCGCAAATCAACAAATCGAGATACTTTCAATCTGTTTTTTGATGAACACTATAATCCTGTTACTCTTGTTGCTAATAACTTAAGCAAACGAAATGGCAGGTAGTTTTACGTGATTTCAACTACCGAATTTAGGATAATAACCTTTTGGCAAGAGAGCGAACAGTATGTCGTGGTTAATTAACGCAGCACAGCTTGATAAATTCCGTAAAAATCAGAAATCCGTCATTATTTTGGATGCAAGCTGGTATTTGCCGACGATGGAGCGTCACGCAAAACAAGAGTTCATGGATAAACACATTATCGACGCCCACTTTTTTGATCTCAATGAATTTCATGATAAAGAGAGTACTTTACCGAATATGCTCATTCATGATGAAAAAATCATGAGTGAAAAATTGGGCGCGCTTGGGATTCGGGATGATTACAAAATTATTTTTTATGATAACAGTGACTTACATACATCATGCCGCGCATTGTGGATGATGCGAATTCTTGGGCATAATCCACATCAATTGTACATTTTGGACGGAGGGCTCGCTGCTTGGGAAAAGTATGGCGGCAAGATAGAATCAGGCGATGCGCCAGCTTCTTCTAAAACTTATTCAGTCAAATTCCAGAATGATTTATTACGCACATTGGCTCAAATGAAAGAAAACGTCACTCATCCAACGGAACAAGTGATTGATCTGCGTCATCCTGTGCGATATGCAGGCGGGCTCGACCCCCGTCCGGGCGTTCGTCCAGGGCATATACCTGACAGTTATTGTTTTCCTTATACCTCGTTCTTCGATAAAGAAAGCCGTTTTCACCCCCTCGATAAAATTCGCAGGCTTTTAGGCGATATCGGTGTGGATTTAACAGTCCCAACCATTTCAACTTGCGGATCCGGTATGACTGCCCCGATTATGAATTTTATTTTTGATCTGCTGGATCACCCCAAGCATGCGCTCTATGATGGTTCATGGTCAGAGTGGGGAGCAGATACACTTTATCCAGATGAAACGAGCTTAAATGAAAGACCAGTGGTAACATGCTTAAAATGATATGAGACAACGACACATGCGAGACATAACTCAATGGGTCTTTGAACAGCTTGAATGGATTGGGGCTCACGTTCAAGGCATTGTAACAGAAAAACACTATCGTAAACCGCGCTTTTGGGTGATGGTGGTGTGCATTATTAGCATGTTGCTTTTGCTCAGCCATTGCAGCAGTTTTCAAAAAAAACATAAAAAAAACAACTCATTACCCGTAGTGGTAGCCGCTGCAAAAACGAGTGATGTGCCTGTTTACCTTTCTGAATTAGGTTCTGTATCACCCACTGATAGCGTGACTGTTAGAACACAAATCAGTGGTCAATTAATCCGTGTTTTATATAAAGAAGGTCAACTGGTAAAAGTAAATGACTTACTAGTCGAAATTGACCCTCGTCCGTACGAAGCACAATTAACTCAATATGAAGGCCAATTGGCGCGCGATCGCGCTTTATTAGCCAATGCACGCTTAGATCTGCAACGTTATCAAACATTATGGCGTAAAGATTCTGTCGCTAAACAAACATTGGACACCCAAGCGTCACTCGTAAAACAAGATGAAGGTGTTGTCAAATTGGACGAAGGATTACTGCAAGCAACCCAAGTTAATTTAACGTACACCAAAATCACTTCGCCAATTAATGGTCGAATTGGTTTGCGCCTGGTTGACCCTGGAAATTATGTCACACCTTCCGATACAACAGGCATTGCGGTGATCAATACCCTGAATCCGATTGATGTTGTATTTTCAATCCCGGAAGATAACGTCCCTGAAGTGATGACACAGATGAATGCCAGTCAACCCTTGCCAGTCGATGCCTATGATCGCTCACAAACGACTTTATTAGATAAAGGGCAGTTGCTGACGATCGATAATCAAATTGATCTAACGACGGGCACGGTTAAATTGAAAGCCCAGTTTGAAAATAAAAGTAATCTCTTGTTTCCCAATCAATTTGTGAATGTAAAATTACTACTGAAAACATTACATAATGCGACGATTATACCGACTGCTGCCATTCAGCATGGTGCACAGAATGATTTTGTGTATGTGGTTGATGAAAATGATAAAGTCGCGGCTAAATCAGTCACTGCGGGCGTTACGATTGATGAAAATACCGTAGTAACAGGCATTGATGTTGGCCAATCGGTTGTTGTTGAGGGAGCAGATAAATTAACGGAAGGTGAGACGGTTAAGATTGCGAAAAATGAGCCGAAAAAGAAGTCGGTGAAAGAGTAGGTGTTTAAGCAATTGCACTTTTTAAAACGCCTTCCCACGCAGCTAGGGTATGCACACAAGCCCCCTCCTTTGAAAAAGGAGGGTTAGGGAGGATTTATATAAAACATTTTTTCTGATGCTGCTTAATATTTGAAAATGATTTTTATATAAAATCCCTCCTAACCTCCCCCGCAACCAGTGCGGGGCAAGCTCTTTTCCAAAGGGAGGGACTACTTGTGTGCATACCCTAGCCCACGCAGGGGGAAGGTGTTCTAAGCAGCACTGCAAGAATGACAATCCAACGACGTAGAGAAAAAAACTATGAACCCATCGCGTCAATTCATATTGCGACCCATCGCAACGTCATTAATCATGATTGCTATACTCTTATCCGGCATACTCGCGTATCGTTTATTGGCCGTTTCATCCTTACCACAAGTTGACTACCCCACCATTCAAGTCACGACGTTCTATCCCGGCGCAAGTCCAGACGTCATGGCCACCTCAGTCACTGCACCGCTCGAACGCCAATTTGGACAAATGCCTGGCTTAAATCAGATGACCTCGGGAAGTTCGTCAGGTGCATCGGTCATTACATTGCAATTTAGTCTTGATATCTCGCTTGATATTGCAGAACAAGAAGTACAAGCGGCAATTAATGCAGCATCGAGTTATATGCCGGCAGGATTACCTAATCCGCCCGTCTATAGCAAAGTGAATCCTGCTGATGCGCCCATTCTGACACTGAGTTTAACGTCCACTACTCTACCGTTACCCGATGTAGAAGATTATGCTGATACACGGCTCTCGCAAAAAATTGCGGAAGTGCCTGGTGTTGGTTTAGTCAGCATCAGCGGCGGTCAGCGCCCTGCTGTTCGCATCCAAGCCAATCCAACAGCACTCACATCCTATGGTTTATCATTAGAAGATGTACGCAATGCAATTACCACTGCTAATGTCAATGCAGCAAAAGGCAGTTTTGATGGACCGCGGTTAGCGTACACTATCAATTCAAACGATCAATTATTATCAAGTAATGATTATCGCCCACTGATCATTACCTATAAAAATAATGCGCCCGTGCGCTTATCCGATATTGCAGATGCTAAAGACAGCGCTGAAAATGTTCATCAAGCCGCCTGGATGAACGCAACCCCCGCCGTGATCGTGAATATTCAACGTCAACCCGGCGCGAATGTCATCGACGTTGCAAATCGTGTTAAACAATTATTGACGACCTTGCAAACAACCACGCCCAAAGCTATTTCAATTGCTGTATTGTCCGATCGCACTGTGACCATTCGTGCATCGGTACACGATGTGCAATTTGAATTATTATTATCTGTCGCGTTAGTGGTGATGGTGATTTTTCTTTTTTTACGAAACATACCGGCAACCATTATTCCAAGCGTTTCTGTGCCGCTGTCATTGGTAGGTACATTTGGTGTGATGTATTTTTTTGGCTTTAGTTTAAATAACCTCACGTTGATGGCATTAACTATTGCAACCGGTTTTGTGGTTGATGATGCGATTGTCATGATCGAAAATATCACGCGTTACATTGAGCAAGGTGATAAACCACTCGAGGCTGCATTCAAAGGGTCGCGCCAAATTGCATTCACGATCATGTCTCTCACCGTGTCATTGATTGCTGTGCTGATACCTCTACTTTTTATGCAAGATATCATCGGACGTTTGTTTCGTGAATTTGCAATCACTGTTTCCATCACGATTTTAATTTCTGCATTTGTTTCGCTGACACTGACTCCAATGTTATGTGCGCGCATTCTTCATCATCGTGAGCAGAAAGAGTTAAGTCGTTTTGAACGCGTTTCTAAAGATGCTCTAGACGGATTGATCAATCGATATAGCACATCGTTAACCTGGGTATTAGAACATCAACCACTGACCCTGCTTGTTGCGATTGCAACATTAATTGTAACACTCATGTTATTTTATTTTATTCCTAAAGGATTTTTTCCTGTGCAAGATACCGGATTCATTCAAGGTGTATCGGAAACAGCGCAATCCTCCTCATTCGATAACATGGTGCAAAAACAACAAGCGTTAACACAAATTTTAATGAAAGATCCTGCGATTGAAGGTTTGTCATCGTTTATCGGCATCGATGGTGTCAACATGACACAAAACACAGGACGTATGTTCATTACATTAAAACCGATTGCAGATCGAAACATCACTGCAAGTGATGTGATTCGCCGTTTACAGCCGAAGCTCGCTGAAATTCCAGGCGTGACATTGTATATGCAGCCCGTGCAAGATTTAACAATGGATGATCGAATCAGTCGAACACAATATCAATTTAGTTTAAGTTCAATCAGTCAAGCAGATGTAGCTAAATGGACAAATCTATTTATTCAAAAATTACGTAATCAATCCGTGATGCAAGATATTGCAAGTGATCAACAAAATTTAGGATTACAAACATTTATTGATATTGATCGTGATACGGCGTCTCGTTTTGGTATTACACCCCAATTGATTGATAACATTTTATATGATGCATTTGGTCAACGTCAGGTTTCGACATTATTTACAGAACGTAATCAATATCGTGTGGTGCTTGAAGCATTGCCAACCATGCAAATTGGCCCGCAAGCGTTAAACAATATTTATATTAACTCTACAACGGGTACTGCAGTGCCATTGAGTGCGATAACCAAAGTAAGTGAGGGCGTTGGGCCTTTAATTATAAATCGGCAAAATCAATTTCCTGTTGCAACGCTTTCTTTTAATCTCGCGCCGCGTGCTGCATTAGGCGATGCAATCAATGCCCTCAATCAAACTAAAGTAGATATTAATTTACCGGATAGTGTGGAAATGAGTCTCGAAGGTTCGGCCAGAATTTTTAACAGTTCGCTTGGAAATGAAGGCTGGTTGATGCTTGCTGCCATTCTCGTGGTTTATATTGTGTTGGGTGTATTGTATGAAAGTTATATTCATCCCATTACCATTTTATCGACACTACCATCAGCCAGTATGGGCGCATTGTTAGCATTGATCATTACACGCAGTGAATTGAATATCATTGCGTTAATTGGCATTATTTTGTTGATCGGCATCGTCATGAAAAATGCCATTATGATGATCGATTTCGCATTAGAACAAGAACGTATGTATGGTAAATCAGCGCCAGATGCTATTTATGAAGCGTGTCAATTACGTTTCAGACCTATTCTCATGACCACCATGGCATCGATGCTAGGTGCGGTGCCGTTGGCATTCAGTTCTGGAATGGGTTCAGAATTACGCTGGCCGTTAGGTGTTGCGATTATCGGCGGATTGATTGTGAGTCAATTATTGACGCTCTACACCACGCCTGTGATTTATCTTTATTTTGATCGCTTATCACAACGCATGCTCGCATGGCATGCGCGTGTTACGCAGCGGACGGAGTTAGAATGAATTTATCTGCTCCGTTTATCAAACGTCCCATTGGTACGTCGCTGTTAGCATTGGGCATCGTTGTTGCAGGAATTATTGCGTTTCGTTTATTACCAGTTGCACCACTTCCACAAATTGAATTCCCAACCATCAGTGTGCAAGCATCGTTACCTGGTGCAAGTCCTGAAGTCATGGCGAGTTCAGTTGCTACACCACTTGAGCGACAAATTGGTAAAATTGCCGGCATCACCGAATTGACGTCATCCAGTAGTCTTGGTTCAACCCGCGTGACTGTACAATTTGATTTGTCGCGTGATATCGATGGCGCTGCACGTGATGTGCAAGCGGCAATTAATGCAGCGGGCAGCACACTTCCATCCAATTTACCGATCAAACCTACTTATCGAAAAGTGAACCCTGCTGATGCACCCATCATGATTCTCACACTGACATCAAACCTTTATTCTAGAGGACAAATGTATGATGTCGCATCCACAATTTTGCAACAAAAATTATCGCAAGTGGATGGCATTGGACAAGTGACGGTTGGCGGCGGCTCTCTTCCTGCCGTTCGAGCAGAGCTCAATCCCACGATACTGAACAAATATGGCATCAGCATGAATGTGGTGCATACCGCGTTGTCTTCTGCCAATGCTAATCTTGCCAAAGGTCAACTTACAGAAAACGGCCGCACATCGAATCTCATCACCAATGACCAAATTTTCAAAGCAGTTCAATATCAACCGCTCATTATTGCTTATCACAATGGCAATCCTGTGCGCTTGTCTGATGTCGGAGAGGTGATCGATTCGGTCGAAGATGTGAGAAATATAGGTCTATCCAATGGTAAGCCCTCCATCGTCATAATTTTATTTAAGCAGCCTGGCGCTAATGTCATTAAAACAATTGATAACGTGAACGCCGTGCTTCCTTATCTTAAAGCATCCATTTCATCTGACATTAATATGACCGTTGCCATGGATCGCACCACGACGATTCGTGCTTCATTACACGATGTTGAACTTACACTTATTATTGCCATGCTGTTGGTCATTGCAGTGACGTATATTTTTCTACGTGATTTTCGCACTATGATTATTTCAGGTATTGCTGTTCCATTGTCATTATTGGGCACCTTCGGCGTGATGCTGCTGCTCGGTTACAGTCTTGATAATTTATCGTTGATCGCGTTAACGATTTCAACAGGATTTGTGGTAGACGATGCCGTTGTGGTGTTGGAAAACGTGACACGTCATATTGAGCAAGGTGCTAAACCCTTGCAAGCCGCATTCGATGGCGCAAAAGAAGTGGGATTTACTGTGCTTTCAATGAGTCTTTCGTTGATTGCTGTCTTCATACCCATTTTATTGATGAGTGGTATTGTGGGTCGTTTGTTTCGTGAATTTGCAGTGACATTGTCCGTCGCGATTCTTGTTTCACTGATGGTATCACTCACTGTCACGCCCATGATGTGCGCTTATTTTTTAAAATCAAATGAAAAATCCAATCCCTCATTTGGTCTGATACAACGTGTACATGCATTTTATGACAAAACGCTTCTTTGGACGCTCAATCGTCCCACGTTGATGATTTTTATTTTTATGATGACCGTTGCAATTAATATTTTATTATTTGTCATTGTGCCTAAAGGATTTTTTCCGCAACAAGATACTGGACGCATTACTGGAAACATTCAAGCAGAACAAAATATTTCATTTCAAGCTATGCAGCAAAAGCTCGCAGCTTATGTCAACATTGTCCAAAAAGATAATGCCGTGCAAAATGTGGTGGGATTTGTGGGTGGCGGTAATCCAAATACGGGTAATATGTTTATTACGTTAAAACCAGCGAATGAACGCAAAGGTACTGCGGATGACGTCATTAATCGTTTGCGCACAAAGACGGCACATATCACAGGCGCAACTTTACTGATGCAATCCGCACAAGATATTTTAATTGGCGGACGTCAAGGCAATGCGCAATTTCAATATACATTGTCAGGCAATACACTGTCTGATCTCAATAAGTGGGCACCTATTGTAAGTGAGCGATTAGCAAAATTGCCTGGTATTGCAGATGTCAACAGTGATCAACGCAGTAATGGATTACAACTCTATGTGAATGTAGATCACGATACGGCTTCGCGCTTTGGTCTCACGCAACAACAAATTGATGGAGCACTGTATAGCGCATTTGGTCAAGAACAAGTATCCACCATGTATACTTCGTTAAATCAATATCATGTTGTCATGGAAGTCGCGCCGCGCTATTGGCAATTTCCACAAACATTAAATGATATTTATGTATTTTCACCACTGGGTAAAGCCATACCTCTTTCAGCGTTCGCACAATTTAAACCTGAATCGACTTTATTATCCGTGAATCATCAAGGCCAATCGCCTGCAGCAACGTTATCCTTTAATCTTTTACCAGGAATGGCATTAGGTGATGCGATCAATCAAGTGCAAGAAGCTGTCAGTCAAATGCGTCTTCCTGCAAGCATTCATGGCTCGTTCAAAGGGACTGCTGAAGCATTTCAATCGTCATTATCTTCTGAGCCGTATTTAATTTTAACAGCGTTAATCGCGGTTTATATTGTGCTTGGCATATTGTATGAAAGCTTGATTCATCCTCTCACCATTTTATCGACACTCCCATCAGCCGGTATCGGTGCTTTACTTGCATTGTTGTTAACAGCCACTGACTTCAGCATTATTGCATTGATTGGTATTATTTTATTAATCGGTATTGTGAAGAAAAATGCAATTATGATGATTGATTTTGCCTTGCATGCGAAAAGAACAGAAAATAAATCATCCCATGATGCGATTTATGAAGCCGCTTTATTGCGTTTTAGACCTATCATGATGACAACCATGGCCGCATTGTTTGGTGCTGTGCCGCTTGCGATTGGTTTTGGTGTAGGCGCTGAATTTCGGCAACCGCTGGGTATTGCCATTATCGGTGGATTGATTGTGAGTCAAGTGTTAACGCTGTACACAACACCTGCTGTTTATCTGGGATTTGAACGACTGAGTGATAAACTACGTTCGTATCTAAGTCATAAAGAAGGAATGAAGTAATGAAAAAAATAATCGCGCTCATTCTCTCCATGTTATTGTCTGCTTGTATGGTCGGGCCTAATTATGTGCGACCTAAAATAGCTGTGCCAACCCAATATAAAGAAGCAGCACCCAAAGGTTGGAAAGTTGCGGAACCACGCGATGCGTTTGATCGCGGCGATTGGTGGACGTTTTTTCATGATCCAAAATTGAATGCATTAGAAGAACAATTAATGAATTCAAACCAAACTGTTGCAAACGCTGCAGCAACATATGATCAAGCGCGTGCATTAGTGGATGAAGCGCGTGCGAGTTTATTTCCAACGTTAGCGGGATCGGCTTCATTAACACGACAAAGACAAGTTTCGGGTTCCTCAGCATCGGTGAATACATCATCAGGATTTGTGAATTCTGGTGGTGGTGGATCTTCAAAAGTATTTACAACGCATTCCTGGTTATTAGATGCAAGCTGGGAACCGGATTTATGGGGTAATTTGCGTCGAGCGGTTACAGCCGCTAAAGACACGGCACAAGCGGATAATGCACAACTTGCAAACGTTCGCCTTTTATCTACAGCCACACTGGCGCAAACCTATTTTCAATTGCGTGCAGCGGACATGGATCAAAAATTATTAGACGATACTGTCATTGAATATCAAAAAACATTGCAACTAACGCGCAACCGATATGCGTCGGGTGTTGCTGCTCGTACAGATGTGATAACTGCACAATCTCAATTGGAGAATGCACAATCTCTGGCAATTAACAATCATATCGGTCGTGCCCAATTCGAGCATGCTATCGCCGTGTTGCTGGGAGAAGCGCCCGCGTTTTTCTCTATTCCGCCAACACCTTTACATGCAACACCACCGACTGTTCCGCTCGCTGTCCCTTCAGATTTACTTGAACGACGACCCGATGTGGCCAATGCAGAACGTCTCGCTGCATCCGCCAATGAACAAATCGGTATTGCGATAGCCGCTTATTTCCCAACACTGCCCTTGAGTGCTACTGCAAGTTATCAAGCCAAAAATTACGCGCATTGGTTTTCTATCCCTTTAACCAATTGGTCACTGGGAGCCCAGCTCGCTGATACGATCGTGGATGGCGGCTTACGTAGCGCAACCATTGCCGCAGCGCGGGCCAATTATCTAGCGACAGTTGCAACTTATAAGCAAACAATTTTAGCCGCGTTTCAAGATGTCGAAGATAATCTTGCATCACAGCATTATTTAAAAGATCAAACAAATGTTGCAAATAAAGCGGCTGCCGATGCACGCTTTGCATTGACGCTTATCATCAACCAATATAAAGCCGGTACTGTTGCTTATACGGATGTGATCACCGCACAAAATACGGCTTATACAGCAGAAAAAACCGCTGCTGATTTGAATGGACAGCGGATGGTTGCGGCGGTTGGATTGATTAAAGCATTAGGTGGGGGATGGGATGGGGTTGTTTAAAAAAAAATAACGAAAAACAGGGGAAGGCCATTCTCGGGTAAATAATCTATTTTTCAAAAAATTAGCTTAAATTATACTCAATAGAACATTTTTAATAACAAGTATGCTATAGGTTTAATAAAAGTATATTTTGAACCTATTCTTTAATTGATATACAATAGGTTTAGTATCAGTATGTTTTGAACCTATTTTCAGAACCAACAAAGAATATAGATAATTAAAGCGGATAAAATGACTGAAAAATTTTATAAAATATTTTCTCCTCCTATGCAGATAGAAAAATTGCAAGGCTCGATTTTACAAGACCTTTTAAATGATCCTGAAATTAAAAAAGCGCTAGTAAAAGCAGATGAAGATTATTTACATTGGGAAGAGCTAAGATTTAAAAATTGGATCCCAGAAAGATTCGCTTCTGATAAGGAGTTGTTTTGGACTCTTATAAGAATACACAGATTATTTGCGTCAGTAACTACCCCTATTAGAGACAGCAAAGACAATTACTTCAAAATGAATATAGCTAATTATAATGAGTTTCTACATATAGTTGATAAGGAGATGGCAGGAAACTTCATGGGCATCACTGGTTTATCTGAAAATGATAAAAGACAATTTATAACAAGAAATATAATTGAAGAATCCATTGCTTCATCTCAACTAGAAGGAGCAAATACTTCTCGGGCTGTCGCAAAAAAAATGCTCCTTGAAGGAAGAAAGCCAGTAAACCATAGTGAAATAATGATTGTTAACAATCACAGAACTATGTTGAAGATTGAGCAGGAATTCTATAAAGAGAAATTGTCTTGGGAATTAATCTGTGAATTGCATGCAATGATTACCGATCAAACAATAGCTAAAGAAAAGCAAGGAAAATTACGTAACACTCTTGATGAGAACGGAAATAGATTAGTGGTTAAACCATGGGATGATCGAACAATTGCATATATTGCTCCCGATAAAGAATTTGTGCAAAAAGAATTACCTCGACTTATTGATTTTGCTAATGATAAAGAAGAACCAGGAATGGGATTCATTCATCCCTTAATTAAATCAATTATGATTCATTTCTGGATTGGGCTATTACACCCCTTTGAAGATGGAAATGGTCGTCTTGCAAGAATATTATTCTATTGGTATATGCTTAGAAATGATTATTGGGCATTTTCTTACCTATCACTTTCTGAAAAAATAAAAAAATCACACAAACAATATGCTGAAGCATATATCTATAGTGAGCAAGAAAATTACGACTTAACATACTTTATAAATTACAATATAAACAAACTTAAACTAGCAAGAATTGAATTTCAAAATTACATAAAGAATAAAGTTAAAGAGAATCAATCAATCATATCACTTGCTCAACAAAAATATAATTTCAATGAAAGACAAGTCAAACTTCTTCAGTATTTTAATCAAAGAATGGAAAATCGCACCAATATCACGGCTCATCAGAAATTATATTCTATTAAAAAATTAACCGCTATAAATGATCTAAAGGATTTAGTTCAAAAAGGGTTACTCGTTAAAAGAAAACAAGGTAGACATGTTTACTACTATCCAACTGAACAAATTAGTAAGTTATTTAAATTTATGTGATTTTTCCCAAGCCTACATATACACCTTTTTGACATATACTAGAATAAATCTATTTAATGAGATTAGTGCAGATTTATAGGATTTGTTTACAATTGGCTTGTAAACAGACCCTAAAGTAATATCTAAATCAAGACGATACTTGCTGATTAAATAAAAAAGTGTTAAATAACATCGCAATGACTCATTTGGAATTCAATAAAATGGACACGAGAGGATTGTTAGACAGAATGACAAAAAAAAATATGTTTTTTTTGTCGGGCAGCGCAGCATTAATGGTTATATGCGGCATTCTTTTAAATAAGTATTTAAAAGGTGAATTGAAGTTTACCTCGTTACAATTACTTTTAATATTATATAAATTGCATCAAATGCAGGCTCATAAAGCTCAGTCATCTTCTAAAGCATCTCACACTGAGCAGAAAGAAATACACAAACCCATCGATTATCCTACATTTCAAGAGCTTCTCAAAAATGTTCCGCTTCCCGCCGGGGCTGTGGATTTGGATGCATTTGATCGCAATACAGATATGCTGGCTAACTATATTAGAGAAAACGGTGATGGTAAAACAGTCCGTATTGCGACTAAGTCCATTCGTGTACCTGCACTTATTTTACGTGTTCTTAAGAGACATCCCGATATATTTAAAGGCGTCATGTGTTTTTCTGCAAAAGAGGCAGAATTACTCAGTAAACATGACATCAATGATATTTTAATTGCCTATCCTACTGTACAAGAAAGTGATCTCGCTATTTTGCGAAAACTGCATGTAAACGATACTAAGGTTTCATTAGTCGTCGATAGCGTTGAACAAATGAAAGCGCTTGAAAACGCGATGAAAGGTGTAGAAAAACCTTTTCCTATCGTCATAGAAGTGGATATGTCGCTACGCCTTTTCAATGGCCTTATTCATTTAGGAGTTCACCGCAGCCCCATAGAATCTATGGATGATTTGCGATCCCTACTGCAAGCATCACGTGATTACCCGAGTTTAATAGCGATCGGGTCAATGGCTTATGATGCCGCTGATGCTGGGTTGCCTGATCTCGATCCCCACAAAAAATTATTAAATCCATTAGCGAGTTTGGTAAGAAATCTTGTTGCTTTGAATGCACAATACATACGTGACCAAATTCCTGCGGTGTTTGAAGAGCTTGGAATTAAACTTGAAATTTTTAATGGTGGTGGAACCGGCTCTGTTAATCGTGTTGTTAAGAAAAAAGAATCGACTGAAGTTGTAACAAACCAGGATACAAAGAAAAAAGAGTTGACTGAAGTGACAGTAGGTGGCGGCTTATTATGTGCTTATCAGTTTAGTAACTATACTAATCTTCAAGGCCCATTTTCTTTCAAGCCAGCTATCTTTTTTATTTTACAAGCAACGAGAAAACCAAAAGAAGATTATGTCACCTGCTTAGGCGGTGGTTATGTTGCATCAGGTGATCCAGGCTGGAATCGTGTGCCAAAATTGTATATGCCAGAAGGTTCAGAATTGACATCAACACAAGCGTGTGGAGAAGCACAAACGCCAGTCAAAGGCAAAAACCTTCCATCCATCGGCGGAATAATTTTATTTCGTCCATCAAAATCTGGGGAAATTGCAGAGCATTTTAATAATTATGTATTGATTTCAAAAAACCAAATAGTTGATGAAGTAAAAACATATCGCGGCTTTGGATTATGCGCTCTCTAACTTATAATAAAAGGAGCTTATCAAATGTTAGCTACAAGAAGCAAATTAAACAACATTGCTCAAACCAATGGAATTTATAGTGTAAATAATCTTGGAGAATTACAGCAAATTATAGGTCACGCAAAAGCATATCATCTTAAGGTAAGAACGTTAGGATCAGGACATTCGCCAACCGCATCCATTTACTCAAACAGTAAAAGAGAAATTAAAATAAAACTTCAAGGGCAACTCGCTAAGATTGTCTCAGATTCATTTGCAGAAGATAAATCTAATGATACCGCGTTAATCCGAGTTGGCGCAGGCTGTCATTTGGGACACGATCCACAGGATGCGACATCGACATTGGAAAATTCGTTTAATTATCAAATCGACCAATTAGGCTATGCGTTACCAACATTAGGTGGAATTTCTCATCAAACAATAGGTGGCTTTATATCAACCGGATCGAGTGGCGGTTCAGCTGAACATACAATAGCTGATTGCATAGAAGAAATTGGGTTCGTCGATGGTTCAGCTCACTATAGGAGAGTTAAAAAAGGAGAAGAATTGTTTAATGCTGTGGGTGTTTCACTGGGATTATTAGGTGTAATCACTGATGTGACATTCAGATTACCAAAACGCTATTTTGTGCAGGGAAGTGAAATCAATCAAGAAGTAAGAGATTCATGTATTGCGGGTGATGACAAAAGTGATTATCAAGCATTAGATCAGGTTTTATTCGAAAATGAATACGTTCATATTAATTGGTTCGCACAAAAAAACGTAAACAGAATTTCTTTATGGACGGGAAAACAAACAACCGATAACGTGCCGCAACCCGTACCCTATCGGCATGCATTAAACTCAGATCTCATCTGCTTGGTAGGGAGCGCCATATTACATGTTACTAATTTCTTAAATGAACAATACGGAGATTGGTCTTTCGCTCAAAAATTAATAGGCTTGTGTATTAGACCGTTTGCGAATCCCGCGGAACATCAGGATTTTCATGATAGTTGGCGTACCACATTACCGATTGATGATGGGGCACCTGTAGATGGCATGATTAAAACAACTTTTTGTGAACTCTGGCTTCCGCGAGACCAATTACCTGAAATGATGCGTAGACTCAAAAAATTATTTGCTGAACATCCCACTGCAGCAGGTAATTTTATTGTTGAACTTTATCCCGCAAAGCAATCGCCATTTATGTTGAGTCCATCCGAAGGACGTGATTCGGTTAGAGTGGATCTTTATTTTTGGGACGCAAATCGTTACGGGACTCCGAGAGATTATTTCCTGCAGTTTCTAAAAGCACTGAGTGATTTATCTGTGCGATTACACTGGGGGAAATATATACCTGATATTGGAGATACATATGATGGCTACACATTTCGAGCTGAGAATTTACAAAAAAATTATCCTCAATTAGATCGATTCAAAGAAATACGTGAGCAAATGGATCCATCACAACTATTTGTATCACCCTATTGGCGAAAATATTTTAGTATTCCAAAATTAGAATCAGAACCAGAATATAAAGAAGAAAGTAACTCAACGGCACCTCTATTTTCAACTCAACGAAGCGTTTTACCGATGGGTGTTCAAGAAACTGCGTTCGGGTCATTCTCAACGAGATATACACCGCTACTCACCCAAAAACGTTAGCTTAAGACGCTTTTATTAGAGCGAACGGACTTTATTCGGAGAGGTCATTGTCATTTGTATTTCGTTTTTATTTTCAAGCTGATTGGTTATTTTAAAAAATGAACATCTTTGATAGTCACTCGGTGGCATTAGAATCAAAACTTCAAGTCTTTGAAGTGCCCTTTTGACTGTCATTCCTTCAGTTCCTAAAAAATGAATTAACTTTTTATAAGTTAACTTTTCTTTATCGTTAAGCGAAAGCCATAGTGAAAACTGCTGTTCTAAAATCAGGTCATCACTTATTTCTTCTTTTCCGCATTTCACTTTATAAGCTATATAAGCAGCAACACTTGTAGCAAAAAAAATGCCAACAGCGCCCAAAGAATAAGGTATTGAAGATGATTTTATATCTTTTATTTTGTTACAGAGTGCTGTGTAATTTGCAAATGAAGGCGAACAATAATATAACCTCATAAATAAAGGTGTTGTATAGGGAATGACACTTGCGGGTGGCTCTTCGCATTTTAATGCATACGAATCATACAGATCACATGAGTAAATACTATTGTCATCAACACTGCAATGCTCACCGCTACAAGGTATATCTTGAGTAACAGTACAAGATGAACCATTGATTACAAAAAAATCACAATCTTGCTTCGTTGCATTATAACTAAATTCTACATGAGGATATAACAGATCTGCAGGTTGAGCTGAAAGCTTGCCTTGATAATAAACTCCAAAGCTTGCTCCGTAGCCTAATAAAGCAAAGCATGAAATCACTTTTATGCTTATTGAATTTTTTCTTGCTTCTTTTTGTATTGATTTTTCTTTTTCTGTATCAATTACTTGGCGCAATTTATTTTGAAAAGAACATGCATTTGGTTTTGATAAAGGAAAATAGCCATGAAGAAGTAAATCTTCGTTAGAGCAAACATAACTTTTCAACAAACTCATTCCACTTTTTCCAAGCACAACGGCCAGCTTAATGCCTTCTGGTGCAGTGCAACAATCAAGTATTTTAATCCATAAGTCTCTGGATATTCTAGGAAGAGGTGGTAACTGATCTTTCTCCTCTTTTTTTTCAGCAACAGGGTAAACCAATAAAGATATATCAGAACCTTTGGATTCTTCAGAAAGTAAATGAGAATTTTTGCTTGATTTTTTTTGCCAGATGTTGCGAAACATTCTATTTTTTCTCGTTTTATAAAATCTTGTATGTTATTCAAGGTACACTTTAATTTATCGATATTATGACAGAAACAACCGCCGTACTTCAAAATGTATTATAATTAAAGTATATCTTTTTGAAGATAGGAAAATAGTCATGAAAACGTCGCCAATAAAAAAGCTGAATTTAGCGGTAACCGTTTTTTTTGTTAGCTCATTCGCATTTGGAGCTGCGGTCCATCATGTTGTAGAAACTCATACGAGAGTGGAAGAAAAACAAGTGTCGACAAAAGTAGAAAGTCATGTCAGTAACCCTGATATAACAAAAACAACGACAACTAAAGTAACTCATGTCACCGTCAGCAACAGTCCGATGATACCCTCTACTAACGCTGCGAAAGCAAGCGTCAGTAAATTTTTTACAACATTAAATAAAACGACATTGAGTGGACACCAAGTAATTGAGTTGACAATGCAGCAACACATAAAAGGTCAGCAAGCTGCGATGCTCGCTGCATTAATGGTGCAAACGAATAATGCGCTATCGGCGAATAGTAAATTATCGATTAAAAATATCAGTTATACGAAAGATGAATTAATGAAAAAATTTGCCGACAAAAATAGTAAATTTTATATTGCTTATGAAAATGCGCTTAATAAAATTAATCAAGTTAAGACACTGCCAGCCAATCGAGAATTATACGGTCCCAATGAAATTTCAGCTAAGACCAAAATTATTCAAGGCAGTGAAGGCGATTGTTACTTTCTTTCTGCCATCAATGGGTTGTTGCATACGCCCAATGGTGCGTCACAAATAAAAAGCATGATGGCTAAAGTGCCCGGACAAGCGAATACATTTACAGTTAAATTTCCGGGTGATTCAGAACCATTGACGATTCATTTAACTGATGCAGAAATTGGAATGTATAGTCATGTGGAAAAAGGCGGCAAATGGTTAGCTATTTTGAGTGTCGCTGAAGCCATGAATTTACGTAAAAAGAATATAGATCCACAAGCAATGATGAATGGTGGAATGCCGCAACAAACGTTAGGCATGTTTACGGGTAAAAAATATATTTCTGAAACATTACCGACTGGCACGTTGACGCCTACTGATCAACAAAACGTAATAGAAAAAATTAGAAACGCAGAGAAAAATGGCTTACCTATCACCATCAGCACCACTGACCACGTGTTAGCTATTTTGGGATGCCAGAAGTGTACGGTACAAAAAAATTCAACAGGTCAAGTCACTTCTGTGACCGGTACCGTTTTAATTAAAAATCCATGGGGATCAAATGACATTTGGTATAACCCAAAATTGGGTACATGGTCTAAAAATAAAACGGGCGTTCCTGAACCTCGCTACTACATGAGTCATAATGGTGAATTGCAAGTTCCTCTGAGTGAACTCAATCAAGGATTTGGGTATATTGTTTATCATCCAGAAGATGCATCAAAGTTAAAACCGTTGACTCCTTCGAGTGCGTAAATCGAAAATACCAACCCCATAAGCACTAACCTAAGTAACTTCCCCCTTTGAAAAAGGGGGATTGAGGGCAATGGCACTAGCTTAAGAAATAACATAAAACCAAGTTCGCAGTTCTCGGCTTTTAAACGCTCTCTGGCCAAGATAATTTTTCTAATGCTGCTTAGAGCGCCTTCCCATACGGGGCTACCCTGCACACACATCTTTGTAAAAAATATTGCCATTAACACTGACGCGGACCGTAGGCACTTCCCCCTTTGAAAAAGGGGGATTGAGGGGGATTTTATAAACGTGACTCTAACGCACCCAAAATAACATCTAATACATCATTGATGGATTGTAATACTTGTAAATTATTAAAACGTAATATTCTCAACCCTTGCTTTTCCATAAAAAAATCACGCTCTTGATCTTTTTGCATATACTTCTCTTCATAATGTTGTCCTCCATCAACTTCTATCACAAGCTTCGTTAATG
>Ga0207068_1022_pt1 | contig 56033 bp, 54 predicted proteins | sample Alteio_BWMinCont_23_FD_153475 | JGI IMG/M metagenome (GOLD analysis project Ga0207068, IMG submission 153475) | Enriched cells from forest soil in Barre Woods Harvard Forest LTER site, Petersham, Massachusetts, United States -... | ecosystem: Environmental > Terrestrial > Soil > Temperate forest >... | reverse complement strand
TCAGATCCAATCAATTCTCAGGAACAAACGAGCTTAAAATCTGGAGGACAACAAGTTCAAGTGACATCTATTGTAAACTCGTGACTTTTACTTTAGATGCATCTATCATTTGGCGATAGAATGTATCACCATGCCCTTTAAAATTGTTCCAATCGGTCTTCGTCCAGGACTGCAGCTTTTCCCAAGAAGCATCTATTTCCTCTCGAGTTAATATTCCTTTGTCAATCAAATAGCGCTCATATTATTTTTGAATGTCAGGATTACATAGGCGAATAGGATCAAAAACTCCTCGACTTGCATCGCTAATTCTCCTCTCAAATGCAAAATGGTTTTATCAATAGTTTCGAGCATACTGTTAATTCGATGCAAATTGTCCTGTAATAACGACTTGTGCGTCTGTAGTGACAAAATTTTATTAAAAGCACCATTGCTCAAAACCGCTTGGATATCTTGCAAAGAAAAATCAAGCTCTCGATAAAAAAGAATTTAATGTATTTAATATTACCTTAATAAATTAATTTTATTATTTCATCATCTGCTATTATTTTATGAAAGAGGAAAACATGCGTAGCACTATACTGGACCCCCCTACTGACAACATAGCTGATTTACCGATTGCGCAAATCCAAGCTGAAGCAGATGTTCTCTATAACAAAATAATAGCGAAATTAAATGAATTAAAATTAAATATACCGTATTTGCGCTCAGGTATCAGTGCAGAAGAAACACTAAAGCAAATAACAAAACTTGAAACTAAAGCAAAAGAAGAGCTTGACGTCATCATTGAAAACAAATCCCGTGATACGACGAATAAATCACTTAGAATGTTACGTTTTCAGCTGAGAAGTTGTAAGGATTATGAGAAGCTCATTTTGGATCCAAAAAAGGTAACAATCGAAACAGAAGAACAAGCAGGATTACCTGAGCGGAATCCAAACATATCAGTTAATCTAAAATCAACAGCTGATATTACGCAAGCGCTTGCAACCAGTCCCGAAGTTAAAGCAGAAGCTCAGCCGGAAGCTACTGCCGTTGGGCAAGCAATAAATTCCATTAAAGCAATAGTGTGGCAAGCTAGCACCTATATTCCAGGTTTTTATCGCCCGCTCTTAGAGAATACGCAATCGGCAGTCCAGCTAATTGAAAATACAGTGCAACAGAAAAAGAACGCTCTGCCTTAGCTTAGTCTCCATGTGGAAGCATGTCCCACACTCGTTGACCCCTTTCCTTTCTTTTTAAGAATTTTAGCTTTACTCATTTTATTATTTCTCACGTCATTTTATTAATGTTTTTATGTAGCATAATGAATACATATCCTTATCTTATGCGAGAATGGCCAACCCCTTTTCCGCTACAATATTTAGCAACTTTAATGCCGGTCCAGTCGGATGTTTTTCACCTGTTTCCCATTTTTTAACCGTCGAAGCACTCGCATTTAAGTATTCCGCAAATACCGGTTGACTGACTTTTTCTCGCAACCGAATTTGCTTAATTTGACGAGGGCTTAATTTTTTAACGGGCGGTAAACATTTTTTATCAAATGAACGCATGGTTTTTGCATCCATTAATCCAATGTCAAATAATCCTTTCGCGGATTCATGTACTACTTCAAGAATAGATTTTTTCATTTCTCTGTACCTCAATTAATATGCCCGCTTTAATTGCTTTTGTAATTTGTTCGTCATTATAACTAAAATAAATTTTGGCTAAATCTTTTAAAGATTCTTCTTCTTTTTTAGTGAGATTACTTTTTTCACCTTTAGCAAAACCATATATAAAAAAAGCTTTATCTTTTATTTTAAATGCTATGATTGTTCTCGCCCCTCCTCTCTTTCCTTTATGCGCTAACGGCAGACGTTTTTTATATATGACTACCTAAATTTGCTTCATATAATCCATTAATCATTTCATCGACAGTTGCTATAAGCAATTTGTCAGTAATTTTCAGCCTCTTTGCCCATTGAGAGAATGGCTTATTTTTCAATATTCGCGAGTAGAGCCTTCTTTTATTATATGACACTAAGTGGTATATTGCAATTGTATGAGTATATTTTATATGAGTATATTTGTTTCTAATCAAAGTCTTATATATATTGAGAGGAAAGTCGGGCGAATTACTGGCAGATTTATAGGGGTTAGAAGTACTTATATAAATCTGTAGAGATAATACATATTACGTTATATATCGAGCTATATTGTGTTGAAATTTATAAATAAGGCAGTATTTATCTATAGATAAGCGTTATTATCTATATTTTTGAACAATAACCTATGATAAAGCAATACGAAATCAAGCCAAAAAAGAGATAATAAGGATGATTTAAACACATTCCTTTTAATTGAAAATGAAAGTAAAGTTTAGTCATCTCATGGGGTAGTTGTCACCCGAGCTTACCGGAAGGGCGCGTAGCACGCCCATGCCTTTCCAACGGATCGATATACGGTTCGGCTAACTTAGTAAATTCATCTATAATTCTTCCGAGCTTGCTACCGTCATTAGGTGCTACTTCGCGTAACTTATTTACTAACCCGCGTGTGATACCAAGGTCTACTACAGTTTCTAGCCTCAAAAATTTGCTCAGTTGGTTAGCCTTATCGAGATTACTTTGGAGGTCCACTTCCGATGATTCAAGTAATCCAGTCACTATTTCCTGAGCGTATCTACTAATCTCCCTTTCAAGGGCATCTATCATTTCAGCAGGCGTCTTCAGTGTTTTTATTTCCTGTTTTTTGTGTATATCTAGAGGTGGATTTTCTATTGATTCTAATACCGCAGCTCGTTCTATAATTATTTTATTGTATTTTATAGTATTATCGAGTGCTCTACTAAAAGCAGGTATGTTACTAGTTAGCAGCATATTTAAAACACTAAAATTTTCCACCTCTGGAAATGCATCTTTTACCTCTGGTAAAGATAATGGTGTTAAAAATTCACGAAATGAATGCCCACCGCTGCAAAATAACATCGTTGATGTAAAACACTTTATAAAAGATTCACTCAATGGCAAATGATTTTCTTTTGTATCAGTTAGATATTTCATCACCCTTAGCTGACATAACATTGTCCCCGAGATTGAGCAGGCGAATGGATTTACAAGACTCTCAAAATTAGTTCTAGGCCATTCTGCATCAATATTGTATGTGCTTCCATCTGTTGGCCTTAAGGCCTGAGCTGGGTTATTCGCAAAAAGCGAATCATTTTTTGACAGCGGCATTAGACTGGTCATCAATCCTAAATGATGGGACTTAACCTCCATATTATCTGCTTTTAATACGAGGCCTCTTTTTTGTTGCGAATACAGATCTTTCCCATAAATAGCAATAGGAAGTGTTGTATTGTAAGTGCCACATCTGAGAACTATCGTGCCTAAGAAAGATAATTGAACTATTAATGATATTTTCTCACGATCATCGGGTGACAGCTCCTGATATTGTCTATCTGATTGGATTCTATTTATAGCATCGCTATATTCATGATACATCCTATCAATTTTCTCATCACTTTTAATTTCACCGTTTATAGTCCGCAAAATATAAGGATACCAATTCGGTTTTTGCTGGTGAATCAGGCCAAAAAGATTGGCTCTGTGAACTTTAAGCGCATCCAAATGGAGACTTGAAACACTGCTTTGTAATGTTTCATAAGCGAGTTGGCTTTCAAAATATCGTCTTGTCGGATCATCATTGATTGCTTTGGGGCTTCTATCGATTATATAGGGATTGAGACAGTCATCTTTTAGCCATTGATTTATTTTCGCTAGCTTATCTTTATCAGTTGCACCTAATAAATATAATTCTTTTAGTTCAGAAAGGTTTCGTGGATTGTCTTTATTTTTATCTATTAAAAGTAACAAGCCCTGCGCTACTGAAATAGTGAGCTTAATGATTGGTGTCGTAACGCGATCATCTTTCCTCTCTTCTCGCATGTGCATCACTCCACTCTAAGCTTCTATGCATATTAAATTATAGCATGTAGAGATACTTTTGCTCATTAATATCCAGAAAGTGTAGTAAATAAACAATAAAGTCAGTGTGATACAGGGCTACTATAATAATAAAAATCCTGGCTTGGCAGCACACATAATTACGAGTACTATCATTTTACTTGTACAAGGTTTTATGATGATTGCGACAGTAAAAATTACAAAAAAAGCTCTTTAAGTGATGTTGAACTTAACAGAAAAGAAGTCGAGTTTGCTTTTGCTAAAAAAGTTTCGTCACTAGCAAGTAGCCCGTGAGAAAGCACGGGTTTTTCAGATATTTTTCCTGCGCAATCGCACGTGCTACGTAACTATTTATGCTTTTGCGGATGCAAAATTTTTAATATTTCTTTAGGACGAGATGCAATACACGTCAAGTATGCCAATGTTGTAGTATCAGGTGTCCTTTTTTCCTGTTCCCAATTTCTCAATGTTTGTAATTTAATAAAATATTGCTCGGCAACTTCTTTTTGGGTCATGCCTAATTTTTTACGAACATTAGCAATGTTAATTTTTGGGCGAACAACATTTCCCTTTCCTTTTTTCTTTATCGCATCTTGTACTGCTTCAATTAATTCTTGGCCTAGTGTTTTTGCGCTCATATTATAAATCCTCTTTGTATTTGGCTACTTTTCCCCTTGTTTCCTTTGCCTGTATACCAACGGAGTTTTCTTACTCCTCCTGTTCCTTGAATAATGTCTCCTTTTCCAGGATAGCGTTCAAGATAATCCAATAACTCATCCATTGACTTCAATTTAATTTTAATTAGAACCGATAATGACATTATCAGAACTCGCATATTGCATCTGACTTTTTGAAAGTCAATTTCAAAATCTAGTATTTGAATGTGAACGGGGTTATTGTTGACGATGTAAATTTCTCTGCAGTATTTAAGTGCCCAGAAGGAAATTGTCCCATGGCTCAAACCAAGAGATGCGAAACTTGGTAACATGTTCGGAATGGCTAACTTTAACAAGCGTCGAATAGATGGTTTTAATCAATATAATCGTTCAGCATAAATATGCTTTAAGTCTTCTGAAATGAATCCACGCCAACATGCAGATTTTAATGATATAATTCAGCTACAATAGCCTGAATAGTTTCTTTATCTGCTTTTTCTTTTTCTCTGTTGACCACAGAGCTGGTATTTTGATTAAATTGAATTCCATTTTCACATGTCCAGGAAAGTTGATTGAGTAGCGCATACATAACAACTAGCTTTCTCTCTTTTCCACTCAAGCTTAAGTTATCCATAACCGCATTGGTATACACATTTCCATGATGTGTTCCATACCAACTTAATTTTATTCGACCGATAGCCTCCAAAAAATCGCCTTGTGTCAAGCCATCTAAGTCAACTAAACCATTAAATTCTCCGTCATAAATCATGACATTCTTGGCGCTAATATCTCCGATATAAGTCATTGATTTCACGGAATCAAAATAAGATTTATATGTGGAATATAAATTATTAGCTAATAGAGACATATCGTTACCCATCACACCGGTGCTCTTGCCGCGTTCACGTGTTTCATCTATCCATATTCTCATCCGTTCAGTCCACGTTTCACTTAATTCGTTATCACCGCCACCCCATATAACTCCAAACTTATCGCTTGATGGGATTGTTTTAACTTTAGTAAAAATAGATGCTATGGTTTTAGCGATAGCCTTTAGCTGTCTATCTGTAAGAGTTTCTATGACATTACCTAAATCCTGTCCCTTAATTTTATTTTGAATTTGGTAAGCTAATGGAATGTGCGATCTACTATAATCTTCGAATAGAATCTCAGGGACTTTAATATTCAATTTTTTAAATTTAGGAATATGATCGCGAGAGCCCATTAGATACTTATCAACAGGACTCATACGAACAATAACGTCTTTATCTTGCAAACCAACATCGTAAACTTCGTTACAAATTCCAATGGCGATACGGCGAATGAATTTTGGTATTTGTCTAAAATGAAACGTTATAATGACGCCTATCATGGCTTCATGCGTTAGATAACTATTTTTGTTATTAGGCATACCATTCCTTTTTCAAAAAGTGGTTCAGCAGATTGCATTTTGACAGTAGTGTTCCACAAATAATAGAAATAAATTTATAGTGCTCAAAATACAACCGAGTGTCATTGTTACCTTGTGCAGATTGTGAATGATTTGCGTAATGAAAGAAAAATAGAAAGAATTGATGTTAGACGAGCCGCTGATTTTTTGCAGGAACTATTTTTATAAAACGATGCAGCACAAAGAATTGTATGAAGACATGCTTCCAGCAAGACAGGATGAAGCAAAAGCGATGCCTGTAAATAAAAAGGGTGAGTTTCTAGATGATAACTTTGTACAGACAAAACTTTTTAAAGCAACTCCAGAAGGTTACCGCAATGTGCGCGTTACAGAAACGTTAAATAAAATGGCTAAGTTCAATTTATTTTTTCTAAAATCCCACCACGACAGCAAAGATATTCATAAAATACTGCAGAGCAAGAACTCTGCGAATAGTTTGCAAACTAGAGTCTCGTCAACATTTAATCTCATAAAGTAGGTTGGGTTATAAGCCCAACCTAGTACTGGATTTTTTTGTAAAGATTTTATCTGCCTCTGTGTTTACAGTCGTTACATTTTGTGGTTGATGAGGTGGCTCTGTTATTTTTATTCCTTCAAAAGGGTCTGGAGTTTTTTTGGGGGAATCAGTACGGTATGAAACATAATGAGTTCCTGGAATCGCTTTATCATCTGGAGGCTTGGGGCTTGGTCTTACATTATTAGCAGCAAGAGCATGGGTAACTTCTTGAATAATCAGCTGCCATTGATCTGATGTACGATGTTCTTGAAAAGCATAAATAGTCACTTCTTTTCCACGTTGTTCTCTGTTATTTAGCATTTTTTCTCTAGAAGCATTTTTAATTATCTTAAAATAATAAACTTCATTTTTTATTAAAATATCTTTAACTATATCCCAGCCTTTTTCAAAGTTACCATCTCTCACAGAGTCATCTAATGAAATATGAAATTTATATCCTTTATCCTGTCGACGCAGATCAATAAGCGCCATTTTTTTATCGAACTCCTCTCCTGGCGGAAGAGTCACAATATCATCCACGCTTAGACGGTCTTGCGTATTTTGCACATAAATAAAATCAGGATTAGCTTTATTAAGAAATGCTGTGTAGGAATAGGTTTTTTCAGCTATCTGAAAAGAACACTTTAATAACTTATTGGTTTTTTCACATTGAAGGACTAAATTATCAGAACTCAACATTGCTGTTGGAGTAGTTTCGACCGTATGTGACTTGGTTTCGGAAATAATGGCTGCTGTTGAACTTATCTCTTTTGGCATAGGAAATACTTTTTTATATAATTACGATGATATGGCTAAGTATAACAGAAATAGTCCATAATATGAACAACTCCAATCATTCATTTGACGCATTTTCCCATACCACAATCCCTCCTGTTTCTACTACCCGAACTAGTGATTATGCTTGCCTCAGGGCATTTGATATGATCGACTGATAATTAATCCATCTAAGCAGAAGTAAATAAAGGAAATTACTAATGCCTATAAAACATAAAACTGAAACTCACCCAGTTGTTACTTCGAGTCTTACCATCTTAAGTTTATCGGCATTAGGGGTTGTGTTTGGAGATATCGGAACGAGCCCTCTTTATACACTTAAAACAGTTCTTGCCCTCACTGGAGGCATCCCGAATGCGCAAACCATCCTAGGATCTTTATCGCTTATTTTGTGGACCCTAATCATGATCGCTAGTATCAAATATGTTAGTTTAGCCATGCGATTTGACAATGATGGTGAAGGTGGCATTTTAGCTTTAATGTCACTTTTTAGTTTAACGCTTAGACCGAGACCAGTCGTGGTTGCTGTCGGTCTTATGGGAGCTGCGCTTATTTATGGAGATGGAGCAATTACCCCCGCAATTTCCGTGCTTTCCGCGCTCGAAGGTCTAAATATAATATCCCCTTCGTTTGAACATTATGTATTGCCAGCTGCAGTTATTATTCTAATTGTTCTTTTTGCTATTCAGCCTAAAGGAACATCAACTATCGGGAAAGCATTTGGTCCGGTGATGGCATTATGGTTTTTAACCATTGGAATATTAGGTGTGTGGGGAATATCTAAACATCCGTCAATACTACATGCAATAAATCCAATGTATGGCCTAACTTATTTATTCTCAAATGGCACAACCGGGTTTCTCGTACTCGGGGGCGCCTTTCTTTGTGTAACGGGTGCAGAGGCATTATATGCAGATATGGGACACTTTGGAGCAAAATCAATTCGTCTTGCCTGGTACGGGTTGGTTTTTCCAAGCCTTGTCCTAAATTATGCAGGACAAGCAGCACTTGTCCTAGATGGAGTTTCTACAAAAGATAATATTTTTTATCTGTTATGTCCCGAGGAATTACTTTTACCTCTTGTATTGCTTGCAACAGTCGCAACTATCATTGCCAGTCAATCTATTATCACGGGCGCTTTTTCTATGACGAGGCAGGCTATCCAAATAGGTTGGTTACCGCGACTTCGAATTACCCAAACTTCTTCTACGGGTTATGGGCAGATATATGTAGGTGTTGTTAATTGGCTTCTCATGTTCGCGACCGTTGGCCTAACTATCGGATTTGGCAAATCGGATAATTTAGCATCTGCCTATGGCGTTGCAGTCTCTGCAACAATGCTCATGACCTCAATATTACTTTTTATGGGGTTGCGTGAGCTATGGAATTGGAGCTTACTTAAAGCAGGAGTAGTCGCAGGTTTATTTATGGTTATAGATGCTGCTTTTTTTACAGCAAATCTTTCAAAATTTATAGATGGTGGCTATGTACCTATTATTTTTGCCATTGCTATCTATACTATTATGGCCATATGGCATAGAGGACGAAAAATAATCTCCTTACAATTAGAAGAAAAATCTATTCCTATCGATATTTTTATGGCTCAAATTAAAAAAGATAGCGTGCCACGTAGCCCTAAAACAGCTGTTTTTCTTACACGTACCGAGCAAGATACACCACCTCTTATGATCTGGCATGTTAAGAAAAATCATGTATTACAGAGCCAACTTTTTATTCTAAAGGTCAATACACAATCTGTTCCGTGGTGCAAAAATAAAAATCGATTTATAGTTAAAGAAATTGCTCCTAATATTTGGCGCGCAATTGCAAATTATGGATTTATGGAGCAGCCTAATATCCCAAAATTATTTGAGCATCTACATAAGGAAGGATATAACATTAATCTTAACGATATTACTTATTACGTTGGTCATGAAACGATTATTCCGCGCAGTGAGGTAAGGCTAATGCCAAAATATATCGAAAACATATTTGCTTTTATGCATCGTAATGCACTTCCAATAAGTGATTATTTAAGGCTTCCACAAGACTCAGTGGTTGAGATAGGAAGGCAAATAGAAATTTAGCAGCATGCAATTACATTTATACCTTGGTAATTGGAGCGTTTTTACTTTCAATTTGTTGAATATCAATCAAATCAACTTCTCGAGATAATATTTTTTTGTAATAAACTAAATTCATTAAAGGGATAACTGGCAAATCTAAATCAAATACTTTTTTCTTAGTTGCTTTCAACAGATTTTCCTTGAGCAAAATCCATACGTTAGTTGTTTCGTTATAGATATTCGTGCTATCAGCGCCACTTAAATCAATTAATTCACCTTGATAATTTAACGTCATCAACATCAAATTCCATTTATTGTCATTAAATCGCTGTGGTCCAAAAACAATATATGATTTAACATCACTCATAATGATATCAAATTGATTGTCAGGAATATCAATATCGATATCTTCTAAAGGACGATTTGCGCCATAAGCAATGGCAGCGAGTCCTCCTGTTATTTGAAAGGGAGTATGATGCTTTTTAAGAATGTCTGTTATCCAAATAAGTGCTTGTTTTGCTTTATGCATAAATTTATCTACTTTTCTCTATGTCTTTAATCTTTGGTGCGCTATTCATCGTATGTGTTTCTCTGCAATTTCTTATTATTCCGATTTCATGTAATTCAATGCATCAAAAAAATATTCTTTTCTTCGCTTGTAAGATGCTTGATTAAATTTGGCATGATTTAAAACACTTTCCTATAACGAATAACTTTTAAATTCTGACACCCGATATGGTCGGTTGATACATCGCCTGTATTAATGAAGCCGAGAGATTCGTAAAACTGGGCGGCCTGGGTATTACTTTCTAAAACCCATAACGTCATTTCTTTGAATCCTTTTTTAGATATTACATTAAACACCTTGATGCATAACTTTTGCCCAACTCCTTTTCGCCAATATTCTTGTAATAAATAAATGGCACTGATTTCTGAAATCACCTTCGGATCAGCATCTTCATCTCGAGAAGGACAAACACTAACAAATCCAACCACGCTTCCATCGACTTCTGCTACCCATGCTGTAACGCCCTGAGATAAACGCTCATGCCATTCCTGTTCTCTTTTTTCTACTGATAAGTTATCAAGAACAGAATCTGGTATCTGACCGCGATATATTGCTCGCCATGAGTCAACATGTACTTTAGCAATGGTACCCGCATCTTTCTCAGTAGCAGATCTAATTTTAACCATTTTATTCTTCGTCCTAAATGATCTCTTTGCTAACTCTCCTTACATTCACTTTTTTTGATTTCGCCATCTAATAAAAGAAATAAAAAATAAGATTATTAAAAGCGGCGCTAAGATAGGAAATACTACTGGAAAAAGTATGACTGCTAAAATTGCCCACATAACTCCAATAATACAAATTAAGAAAACGCTTATTCCTGCGAGAATAAATAACAACAATATTCCTGCGCAAAATAATACTACAGATGCAATAACGATTGCCCATACAGTTGCCGTAATTGCCACTGCACCAGCAAATAACCAATGCCAACCTAAAATGATACCTAGAAGAATCAAAGCGGCAATTGCAAGAAATGTTGTCATTGATCAATCCTCTTCTCATACTCTAAAATTACCCTAATTGAAATACAGGGTATAAATTTACACGACTCATCAGCCTATTTGGCACGCCATTCCGCGACCTCAATGCCGATAAAACTACATTTGTATTTATTACAACTCTAGATTTTTTATCATTATGGTACTATATAATACCCTTGTAAATACAAGAGACATTTTCAGACTTGCAATGCAAGTTTTAGCAGGTTCTGAAATTAATTATGATACATTACAAAAATGTGTAGGAACCCAGGATTTTTACTTCAGAGATTTTGGAATACCTTATCCATCCAATGATTTCATTCATAAGCACAGATAAAAGGAAAACATATGTTTAACATCGCAGTCATTGTAGGAAGTCTACGAAAAGAATCATTTAATAGAAGACTTATGTATGCATTAGATAAACTTAATCATCCTAATTTAAAATTCAATATTCTTGATTTAACGGAAGTACCTTTATATAACCAAGATAATGAAAGTAACTTGCCTGATTCAGTGACACATTTAAAAAATGAAGTTGCAAATTCAGACGGAGTTTTATTTGTTACGCCCGAATACAATCGATCAATTCCGGGTGTATTAAAAAATATCATTGATTGGGGAACTCGCCCATACGGTAAAAATTCCTGGGCCGGAAAACCAACAACAATTATTGGCACAAGTCAGGGAAGCGTTGGTACCGCAGTTGCTCAAGCTCATTTGCGCAGTATTTTAGTTGCAATAAATGCGATTGTTATGGGACAACCTGAAGTATATCTCATCTATAAAAATGAATTGATCGATGAAACCTATAATATTACAAACGAAGGTACTAAAAAGTTTCTCCAAGCATTTCTTGATAGGTTTAGCAATTGGGTTGAGCACAATAATACAAAAAATAAATAAGGATAGTGTAATTTCGAAAATTTAAATTTTATTTTAATCTCGAGGAATTATTATCATGCTAAGAGCACCTCAACCAACTATAGAGACTTTATTACAGAGGGCAGATCAAATTCAAAAAGAGATCAAAACCTATCAAACTCTAGTCGATACGCCTGAGCATGAGCAGACTGCTCTTTTAAATTTAATTAATTTGACAGAGGAACTAGCACGAGTAGAAGGCAAGACAACTCAATTACTAAATTTAAATGCATTTGCAGTAGCAGAAGAAAAAGATCCTGAACTAGAAGCTGCACTCAAAGCATCTCTAATGACTACTCCGCCTCTATCCTTTGCGCCAGTGGAAGAAAAAAAAGAAGTCGCTCCTGCACCTGCAAAACCAGCGAAAAAGTCAGGTGAACTCGTATATTACAATCCAATTAGTCGCCCAGTGCCTGTAAAACCCATTCGTACATTTAAAGATGCTGAAAAAAAAGTAATGACAGACTATCTTGAATTTCTTAAGAGCTCGATGGATACAGTTGACAGAATTGTCAACCCTCTGATTGAAGCAACTATATGGGATGAGCTATTTGAAGTATACAATTTTTCCCCTGCCTTCGTAATTCCGGAAGGTTTAATTAATACGTCACTTGAAACGTTAACGGCCTATTTCGAAACGCAACATCCTTTCGTGGACCGAAATGATCCGACTAATAAAGTACACCCTATTTTTCAAAAGACACCTACTGCGGATTTGCCTTGCACTATACACGATGTGATTCCATGCAATACATTGCTGCGTGCAATAGAAATACTTTTAGACAAAGCAACAAAATGGAAAAATAAAGATAACAGCGAACCCGATGTTCCAGAATTAAAAGAACCCGCAGAAAAACGCCAATATTCCTTACCTGGATCAACTGGATTAACTAGAGCAGATGTAGATACCTTAGAAACTATTTATCGATATTTACCGGCAAGTCGCCAGTTAATGTTTAATTGCATTGTCAGAGACCTCCGCACAGGGCAAATCATGCATAAAGCGGTACAATTAACCGATGGCGAGGTTTTAGATGAATCCGATGCAATAAAATTATTAAAGCAAATTTCTCCGCCTGGCGAATTTCCAGCTATATATGAAGGCCAGTGTCCGAGCGATCCACGCATTAAATTTAAAGTCGTGAAAGACGAGAATGGAGTGGATCTTTATAGTGAAATGAAACCAGCTCTTTATTACAACAAAGTTGTCGAACTATTAAAAGCACATGCTGCTGCATTTAAAGAACATGTCAATGTTGAGCAACAAGCAACGTTGCGCGATCCTAATTTACAGAGAGAACGTGGATTAATGCAAGTCTCATCAGCTAGTCTTTTAAATGTGATAGCTGCAAAAAAAATGGAACTACAACCTGAAACAACACAAGGTGTGATAAATAAAAAAGATGAGACAATATATAAAAAATTGTGTGCACAGGAAAACGTTGTTCGCGCTGCGATCAATGCTTTAAATAATGCAAATTGTACAGAGTTCGATACAGCTGTGAAGGCAAATCCTGACTACCGTGGTGCTGTAACAAAATTCGGCGGTATCCAGACTGGGAATTCAATGGCAAGCAGGATTTATCTATGGGGTGCTCAAAAGACCGGAACTATCAAAGGACAAGAAACGGGACTTATATTGCAGATGCTTGTCCCAAACATTCAAGATTTATTACACCGTTGCGAAGCAGATAGACTAACTCAAAAGGCGCAGCTTAATTCTACAGCAAATTCTCTGCGTAAATTTTAAATGAATCAACGATGAGGGATTTTTTGATAAAAATGCCCTCTCGTCACTACAATTTCAGGTTAAAGCATGCATAAAATAGATGTTCTAATTGTTGGTGCAGGAGCTGCAGGCCTTACGTGCGCAATGCACGCCGGTAATCGCCATCGTAATGTGGTTGTGATTGATCATTCAAATAAAGCTGGAAAAAAAATATTATTATCGGGTGGGGGGCGTTGTAATTTTACGAATTATCATATTAACCCTATCGATTATATTTCACATAACCGACATTTTTGTAAATCTGCTCTAACACGTTACACGCAATGGGATTTTATTGAATTAGTTAAGAAGCATCGTATTCCTTTTCATGAAAAAACGTTAGGCCAATTATTTTGCGATAATAAATCAAAAGATATACTTGATATGTTATTGCTCGAATGTGAGCAAGCAGGTGCTGAAATCAAATTAGATACTATTATCGAATCTATTGAAAAAGTCAGTGATTATCATTTCATAGTACACACGTCTAAAGGAAATTATCATTGTGAATCGTTAGTCATTGCAAGCGGTGGTTTATCCTTTCCTACTATGGGCGCGAGTCCCTTTGGTTACAAAGTTGCTGAACAATTCGATATTCATGTTTGGCCAACGCGCGCCGGGTTAGTTCCGCTTACCTTACACAACCAAGACAAAGATTTATTATCAACACTATCAGGAATAGGAATTGATTCAATAGTCAGTAATAGTAGGCAATCATTTCGTGAAAATATGTTATTTACGCATCGCGGTTTAAGTGGTCCTGCAATGTTGCAAATTTCATCTTATTGGCAACCTGGGGAAACAGTGATTATTAATCTATTACCGAATATTGATTTATTTGCACACTTAAAAGTAATGCAAAAATCACATCCCAATAAACAATTAAAAACTATTTTACATGCTTTTTTTCCTAAACGAATAATTGAAGTATTACTCCCCGATATAGGAGGGCAACAACTTGATTCCATTACTCATAAAGATTTTGCGCATGTCGCGCGTCAATTCGATTCTTGGAAGTTGTTACCGAATGGGACGGAAGGTTACCGGACAGCTGAAGTGACGTTAGGAGGAGTAGATTGTAATGCTCTTTCTTCAAAAACGATGGAGTGCACTCATGTGCCTGGACTTTATTTTATTGGTGAAGTGGTAGATGTAACGGGTTGGCTAGGCGGTTATAATTTTCAATGGGCGTGGTCATCTGGCTGGGCAGCAGGCCAAGTCGTATAAGCGTATGGTGATGAGTTGCTAGATACACGCGAAAAAATTAATTAATCAGATATTAAATCTTGAATGTATTCACTAAAGTAACCCTTATATTTATTTTGCAAATCCTTTCTCTGATAATCTTTACCTGTAATCACGTTTCTGCATTCTGAAGTGTGACACTGGCATTGAAAGGTAGAAAATGCGGCTCCTGGTATACCTGGATATTCAGCATCACAACAAGCGTAATCGAATGTGATTTCTTCGCTAGTTTCTATATCTCTCATTGCTATTAAACTATTATTTTTATAAATACCGCAGTTGGGGTTGCATGAATGATTTACTAAGAACATACCATTTAGCGATTTTTCATCAACTGGACAAAGAAAATGAAGTTTATCTATTTGAAAGCAGTATGTTATTAAGTTGGGCGGTACGAGAAAATCAAATTCTTCTACTAATATTTTTTTCCCGACTGTTGCTAATATAATTTCTCCTTTAGCTATAAAAGAGGTTGTGAAAGTTCCTTTTCCGCTAATTCCTTCTTTTTTAATCTCTGCTCTCGTATTGGTAGAATCTAATTTAAGATGTGACAAATCCATAAATTAATCCTTTATAATGAAAGACAATATATTTTAACAAAATATTTGTTGTTAATCAAAACCCCTAGAAGCATTTCAACAATGTGGATAGGGGTATATTGGAAAAATTAAATATCAAATATCAAATATTAAAAAATAAAACCGTTATTTTAATTTAAATTTTTAATCTCCCATATTGCCGGGTCTTCTGATCCAAACTTCCAAACGGATATTCCGCGCAATTGATAATGTTTTGCTAAGTCTAATCTTGCTTGAAACGATTTTGCATTCTCGATAAAAAGATATTCATTCTTATCATCATTACTGTACATGACGTAAGAAGATTCCCATTGATTTTGCCACACGGAAGATTGCTTAAATTGCTCTAATAAGCTTAATACTTTTTTGTAGTCAAGCTGGATTTCTTTTGAACGGTAAATGTATTTTTCAGGCATATTTCCTGAATCCATTTTTCCACTTGACCAAAAACCGGAATAATCAGGAATACCGAGCGATATTTTATTTGCGGGAACAACTTTCAATAAATATTGAATCGCTTTTTCTACCCAATCAATCGCGGCTAACGGCCCTGGTGTAGTTAAACTGGTATGTCGGTCGTAGGTCATGATGCTAAGAAAATCGACGACTTTTCCTAGTGCTTGGTAATCATAGGCGCCCGACCAATTCTCAAAGTACCAGCGATCATAGTCACTATTAACAATATCAGATGTACGAGGCACAATGGCAAGACTTAAGGTAAAACCATGCTGATGTAATCCGACAGCAGCGAGCTGAACAAAGTGGGTAAAGTCATTTTTATCGTTAATATTAATATTTTCAAAATCAAATTGTAATCCATAAAAGTGATACTGTTCACATAACGAAAGCATTTCTGCAATAGCTCTCTCTTCCGCAATAGGGTTATGTAAAAAAGTGTGGAATTGATCTTGATTAAAATTGGGATTAACAATTAACGGCATCACTTTGAGATGATTTTCTTTTGCAATCGCAAGAAGCCTTAAATCAAGACTTCCCCAGATCACACCATTTTCATCGAGTTGATAAATTTGAGGAGCGATAATATCAATCGATTTAGCATGATTTTTTATTTGCTGTAATTGTTCTTTACTGAAAGAAGAATCCGCTATATCAGCAGTTAAATAAAATAATCGTTCTGTATTATTAGCGAATGCATTAGATGCTGACAATAATAAAACTAAAGCTGCAGTTGCAATTTTTTTCATATCGCCTCTCGCGAAAAAGGATGTAATTGATGGATACTATTTCTATTGGCATAAACAAATAGCAATGTTGGAAGTGATAAAAAGAAACACCCAATAAAAAATGATAACCAGCCCATTGAGTCAACCATGACAGCAGCAACAGGACCTACAAATGCTCTTGCTAAAAATGCGGCTGCGCTGAGTAGAGCAAATTGTGTCGCTGTATAATGAAGATTGCATAACGACATGATTAAGGCAAGCAATGCAATTGTACCCATACCACTGCAAAAATTTTCAGTGAATGCAGCAAAAATGAGAAGAAATAAACTCTTTCCAAAATAAGCCATTGCAGCATAACTGAGATTTGCAGCACCCTGGATTAATCCAAAAATAATTAAGGCTCGATAAAGAGACATTCGAGTCATGAATACACCCGCCACGATGCCGCCCAGTAATGCAGATATCAAGCTGACGGTCTTATTAACTAAACCCAGAGTAACGAGATCAAAACCGATGTGGCGCAATAAAAAAGTGGTATTGAGTGCTAACGTTAATGCGTCACCGGCTTTGTATGTCAAAATGATTAATAAAAACAGTAATGCCGTTTTTAATTGATAACGTTGAAAAAAATCTTTAATAGGTGCAATGACTGCATGAAACATGCTATTGGAAACGTGCATCATCCGTGGTTTTGGGGCAAGAAATGTTGCAACAATCCCTATGCTCATCAAACTGGCCATCAATAAATACGTTTCTTTCCATCCTAGTTCTTTAGCAAGCACTAAAGCCGCTGCGCCAGAGATAATCGCGCCGACTCGCCAGCCAGTGACATAGACAGCAGCGCCTAGCCCGCGCTCTTCTGGAGGTAAAATTTCTATCTGATAGGCATTAATCACAATATCTTGAGAAGTGGATAAAACGGCAGTAATAAAACCTAAAACCATAAGCCATGGTATAGACCACATATCGACTTTAAATAATTGTTGAGGTGTGAAAAGTGCCATTGCGGAAATGGCTATGATTAAACTAATCTGAGTTAACAACAACCAGCCACGTCGTCGGTCTAATCCGGGTAGCTTGAAATAATCAAACACAGGCGCCCATAAAAAACGAAAACTGTAAGGTATCGCCAGCAAAGTTACTACGCCAATTGTATGCAGGCTAATTCCTGCCTCGGTGAACCAGGCTTGCAGCGTGCTCGCTGTTAATGCTGCTGGAAGACCTGATGAAAATCCCAGGAGCAAAATAACCAGATGAGATCTATTATTTAATACTTTATTAATTATATTCATAGTCAGATGATATTGATAAAATTCTAAATTATCAATAATTCGGTATTTATTTGGGATTTATTTGCCGGATCCATTACATAGCCATTAAACCGGACATTAAATAGGACATATTAATTACTTAAAAGTCTTATTTTTAAAATAAAACCTGCTATAATCAATAGGATGAAGAAGATAAAATCGGACAAAAGATCGGACATTAAACGCTCCAGCGATAGAGGCGAAAACCTATCATTGATGGAGCCTATGGTTCTTTCACAAAACTCTCCTTACAGGAAAGAGTTAACAGATCTCGCTATGGAGTTAGTTGCGAAATCAGCAGGATTCAAACGAAGTTTACCTACTGCTATTCAAGCATCGCTTGCCACAATGGTCCGAGCAATGAATTGTTATTATAGCAATTTGATTGAAGGACATAATACACATCCCATTGATATTGAACGCGCCTTGCAAGGACATTATAGTTCAGACAGCAAAAAGAGAAATTTACAGCAAGAAGCTAAAGCACACATTACTGTTCAAGAATGGATTGATTCGAACGGTATTCAAACGAATCCTTTTTCAGCTGAGACAATTTGCGAGATTCATCGTCGCTTTTGTAACTTATTACCTGAAGATTTATTATGGATTGAAGATCCAAAGAGTCATAAACGGCTTAAGGTTATCGCTGGAAAATTGCGCGATAATGATGTCAAAGTAGGTAATCATATCGCAATTAGCCCCTCCTCTGTGCCACGATTTCTCAATCGTTTTGAAGCTGTTTATAGTGGCCTTGGAAAATCTGAAACTATTTTAGCATTAGCAGCCGCACATCATCGTTTATTATGGATTCATCCTTTTTTAGATGGAAATGGTCGAGTCGCGCGTTTGTTATCTCATGCAGTGACGTTAACTGTTTTAGAAACGGGCGGCATGTGGTCTATTTCGCGTGGTCTAGCGCGTAATGTCGCAGAATATAAAGAACATCTTGCTCATTGCGATTTGCCGAGACGTAATGATTTAGATGGTCGCGGCAACTTAAGTGAAGAAGCGCTTGCTGCATTTGTTCGATTTTTTTTAGAAACCTGCATTGATCAAATTAATTTTATGGAAAAATTAATGCAACCGGATTTATTACGTACGAGAATTTTAATCTGGGCACGGGAAGAAATTGCATTAAAAAATTTACCTCCCCAAGCTTTTCAAATACTCGAAACTATTTTATATCGAGGAGAAGTCTCACGCGGTGAAATGGCTGACATTTTAAATGTTACTGATCGTCATGCACGTCGGTTGACTGCCACTTTGATTGAGAAAGGTATATTACTTTCAGACTCGCCTAAATCAGCTTTGAAATTAGCTTTTCCTGCAGCACTTGCTAATCGTTGGATGCCAGGATTATTTCCACCATTGAGTTGAATATTTCACAATTATGACTTTGTGATGTCATCTGTCACCTACTTCGTACTTGATCGCTAGTACTTCTAACCTATCCACCCCGGATGGAGTAATGAGCTTTACAACATCGCCTGCCTGATTAGAAATTAATGCTTTAGCTAATGGCGAAATCCAACTAATTTTATTTAAATTTAAATCTGCCTCGTCATAGCCAACTATTTTAATTGTTTTTTGATTACCATCTTGCAGATAAGTGACAGAGGCGCCGAAAAATATTTTTTTAAGATTTTGTTGAAGTGTTGGATCAACCACAACAGCATTTTCAATTCGCTTGGTCAAATAGCGTATACGTCGATCCATTTCACGCAACCGTCTCTTGCCATAAATATAATCCCCATTTTCAGAACGATCGCCATTTTTTGCCGCCCAGTGTACAACTTCTACAATTTTTGGGCGCTCCTCTTTTAATATAATTCGCAATTCATTTTGTAAATCAGCATACCCTTTAGGAGTGACATAATTTTTAGCGTTCGCAGGGAAGTAATCCGTTTTTTCTGGCTCTTCTTCATCATCACTTTCTTTAGTAAATGCTTTGCTCATACTTTTTCCATCGTCAGTGTCACAATAATACCATGAATACCCACAGCTCAAAACATGGGCAAAGTGTTGTGATTTTTCTAAGATTGCATATCCATTTTAAAACTTATATGATGGCGCGGTAAATATTTAAGAAGGATTTTAATTATGAAGACGACCGCTATTCTGGGAGTGTTAGTTGCAGCTAGTATTTCCATGACATTTGCTAATGCTGCTCCATTGAGTGTAAATGATCCAACCCCTCATTTCTTTGTTGTAATGGAAAACCAAACAGACCAAGATGTTTCAATTAGTTTTAAGGTAGATACTGGACAAGTTTATTTAACGCCTAGCTTACCTGACCATACTCCGTTAGCATCGCACCAATCAAGTCAAAAATACGGTGTTGTCTATCCTGTGGTTGGTACAAGTGATGTGTTTAGTATGATATTTACTGGTCAACAAGATTGTGACATTAGCGTCGAGTTTTTTGCACCAGGAAATCCAAAAATTACAATGGCGGGTTTCGGATGTGATGGTGCTGGTTATCGCGTTGTCGGCGATACCTTATTTTTAACAGCAACAGGCATCCATTCAAAAAAAGCATAAGATCCTAATAGTTATATGGGCATGATGATCATGCCCTTTTTCTTTTCTATAAAGAGAATTGTTGATGCAGCAATTATCGGGAAATAATGCAAAAAGAATTTTATTAATTGCAACGAGTCACGTTGGAAATAATATTTTCTGTACGCCGGCCATAATGTTGTTAATAAAACATCTTCCTGAAGCGCACATTGGCGTGATTGTCACAAGCAAAAGAGGAGCCAGCGTTTTCTCCGAAAATACGGCTATAAAATCAATTTATATTTCACCGAGTATCCGAAAATTACGCCAAATTGCTAAAAACTATGATTTAGCCATTGGATTACATGCATCATCCGATGTCACAAATTATTGTGACAAAATAACTATTCCATGTATTAAGTTATGGGATGTTTCTTCTTCAGATGAAAAAGCAAAACATCGTGCTGAAAATAAATTGCGAGCAATGCAAATAGTATTGAATTGCCCGATCACGGATACAGACCGTCATTATGAGCTCGGCGTTCAACAAAGTCATCTTGATCGTGCAATAAAATTATTAAAGAAAAATGCTCACGATCGTACTCGAATCGTGGGAATGCATCTAGGTTGTGGTCACACACAAGTCCATGGATGGAAATTTTTTTATCGTCATCGCGATCACGATCCGCGATTATGGCCGCTTGAAAAATATATTGAACTTGCCCATTTTTTACATGAAGCACGTTCAGATATTCGTCTTGTGATAACAGGCACGTTTGCTGAAAAATTCATGGCAAAAAAAATGATGAAATCAGTGCCTGATATTGTCAATTTAATTGGAAAAACATCATTGCAAGTCATGGCAGCTGCGATACAGACAATGGATGCCTATGTCACCCAGGATACAGGTGCTTTGCATGTCGCAAGTGCGACAACAGTTCCCATGGTATGTTTATTTGGGCCTTCAGATCCAGATGAGACAGGCCCCTACCCTAAACGGGATAATCAAATCATTTTAAAAGAAAGCGTCATCGCAGACATTGAACCAACCGATGTCGGAAAAGAAATACTCAAATTATTAGCCTAACTTATGTCAGCATGACATTCAAATTGAGTGTAAATCAGCGCTGTGGGACAATACAGGCTAAAATTGAGTAGCCGAGGGGTAACATGTTAGGTTTCAAGAGTTTGTTTCGTATTAAACCAATCGAAAAAAATATAAATAACAACATGAAGTTAAATCGTTGCTTAACTGCAACTGATCTCACATTTTTAGGTATCGGGGCGATTATTGGTGCTGGTATTTTTGTCCTAACAGGTATTGCGGCTGCCACTCAGGCTGGACCGTCCATCATTCTTTCTTATGTTCTTGCAGGTATTGCTTGTGGATTTAGTGCGCTTGCTTATGCTGAATTGGCATCCAGCATTGGTGGCTGTGGCGGTGCGTATGGTTACGCATTTGCGAGTATTGGGGAATTGATTGCATGGATCATCGGTTGGGACTTGCTTTTAGAATATGGCATGGATGCAGCCACCGTTTCGATGGGCTGGGGCGGCTATGCTCAAAATGCGTTGCAAGCAATCGGCTTACCACTACCTCATGCGCTCATCACAGACCCTTTTCATGGCGGCATCGTGAACCTTCCTGCCGTTGTTATTATTTTTATTCTCGCTTATGTGCTCTCACTGGGTGTAAAAGCAAGTTCGAAATTCAATAAAGTGATTGTCTTTATCAAGCTGTTTGTGATTGCTCTTTTTCTTGGTATTGGCGCATTTTATTTTAATCCAGCCAATTGGAAGCCTTTTCTGCCATTTGGAATGCAGGGCATTGTTAATGGAGCTGGACTGATCTTCTTCGCTTACATTGGATTTGATGCGGTTTCAACAGCTGCAGAAGAAACTAAAAATCCTCATCGGGATTTACCGATCGGCATTATTGCATCCTTACTGATTTGCACCCTGGTTTATGTTGCTGTTGCGACTGTGTTAACAGGTATTATGTATTATCCGGAACTCAATGTGAGCTCGCCAGTCGCTGCTGCGTTAATCAAGCTAAATTATCATTTTGCAGGTGAAATTATTGCGCTAGGTGCAATTGCAGGTTTAACCACGGCCATTATGGCTATGTACTTCGGATTTACTCGCGTCTATCTTGCGATGGCACGCGATGGTTTATTACCAAAAATGTTTGTGAAGCTTCATCCAATCACACGTTCACCACGTCAATTGGTGTGGTTTGTTGGCGGCCTCATGGCAGTGGTTGCAGGCTTTTTTCCAATTAATCAAATTGCAAATATCGTTAACATCGGGACCCTCGCCGCATTTACTGCAGTTTGCGGCAGTGTTGTCGTATTACGTTTTACCAGGCCCAATATGCCGCGACCATTCAAAACACCGTTCAGTCCTCTTGTGCCCCTCATTGGAATTTTGTTATGCCTTTATTTAATGAGCAGCTTGCCACGCGCAACGTGGACTAGTTTTTGCATTTGGACTCTCATAGGATTAGTTATATATTTTAGTTATAGCCGTTTTAACAGCGTTTTACTCACGGAAGAGGAAGCAATAAACGATGTCGAAATCACGCCCAAAGCCAGAAACGCTTCTTGCACAAGCTGAAGAAGAAGAACGTCGAAAAAAATTAGGTAAACTAAAGATTTTTTTTGGCGCAGCACCAGGCGTGGGTAAAACCCATTCCATGTTGAGTGAGGCGCTCGCAAAACGCGCCGAAGGTTTAGATGTTGTAATCGGCGTGGTCGAATCACATGAAAGAGCGGAAATTAAAGAATTAATCAAAAAGTTCGAAGTTATTCCGCGATTCACTCTAGAATATCGCGGTAAACAATTACAAGAATTCGATTTGGACAGCGCAATCAAACGTGCGCCAGCACTGATGCTGGTGGATGAAATGGCACATACAAATATTCCTGGGGTTCGACACAGCAAGCGTTGGCAAGACATTAATGAACTATTAGAGCGCGGCATTACTGTTTATACCACACTGAATGTGCAACACATTGAAAGTTTGAATGATGTCATCAAACAAATTACGGGGATCACGGTACATGAAACCGTGCCTGATTCCATTTTAGAAACAGCGGATTCGATAGAGTTAGTTGATCTGCCGCCAGAAGATTTATTAAAACGACTTGCGGAGGGAAAAATATATATTCCCAGACAAGCGGAATTGGCTGTCCGACATTTTTTTCGTAAATCAAATCTTTCTGCTCTGCGCGAATTAGCATTGCGCTTTACTGCAGAGCGAGTCAATGCACAAGTCCAATCTGAGCGACGAGATCTAGCGGAACAAGATATTTGGCCGACAAGCGAGCGCATTTTGGTTTGTCTGGATCATACACCCTTTTCCATTAAATTGATTCGTACCGCAAAACGCATGTCAGCGAGCTTTCGCACCGAATGGCAAGCTGTTTATGTTGATTCTCCACGCATTCATATCAGTGAAGAAGAACGTCAAAATGCAATTCAAAATTTGCGTTTTGCAGAACAAATGGGTGCAGAAACATCTATTTTAATGGGATATGATATTGTTGATGAAATTATTCAATTTGCCAAGACACACAATATCACCAAACTCATTATTGGAAAAATGGTACGGCCGCGTTGGCATCAATTTTTATTCAAAGATTTATCAGATCAATTGATTCGTAACAGTGGAAGTATTGACGTCTATATTATTACAACTGAAAAATCGCAACCTCATGTTAAGCGCGAATCGACTCCCGTTGCTCGGCCGCTCGCATGGAAGGAATATACTATTGGAATTGTCACCTCCATTGTCGCCACTATTTTAACTTTGTTTATTTATCCATTTACCAAACAAACGAATATTATTTTGATTTACTTGTTGAGTATGATTTTTGTTGCCACACGTGGAAACTTAGCGGCATCTATTTTAACATTCATGTTAAGTTTTTTTGCATATGTACTCATCTTTGCGAAAGAACCTTTTTTTGTTGTGATCACGAGTACTGAATTTATCGTTATTTGGTCGATATCATTTATAGTCACGTATTTTATTACACAACTCGCTTTACTCGCAAAACATCAATTAAAAACAACTCAATTACAAGAGCGCCGTAATTATACCCTCTATCATTTAAGTCGTGCATTAGCCAGTCATCGTGGCGATGAGTCTCTTTTACAAGTTGCAGCACAACACATTGCCGATGTATTTGAAAGTAAGGTTTTCATTTTAACACCGGATCCATCAGGCCATCTTATTGCACGCACAACACAAGGTGACGTCATTGACTTAGATATGAAGGAACGCAGTATTGCACAATGGGCATTTGATTTAGGACAAATGGCAGGGCTAGGCACAACAACATTGCCATTCACGCCCGCACTTTATTATCCTTTGCGAGGCTCTTCTGGCAAAATCGCAATGCTGCGTATTCAACCCAACAATCCTAAAAGTTTCATAGCACCCGAACAACTTCATTTATTAGAAACATGTGCACGCCAGGCAACGCTTGCGATCGAGGTAGATCGATTGCAAGAAGAAGTTAGAAAATCGGAATTAGAAATTGAAGTAAACGGATTACGTAGTATTTTGCTAACATCGATATCAAATGAACTACAAATTCCATTATCTGATATTCAAAAAATACTAAAACGTATTATTCAAAATTTGAGTCAGATCAATCTGCAAGAATCTGCAGATACTATTCAAAAATACACAGATCAACTTAATCGTTTAATCGAACATTTGGTTCAAACATTGCAACTTGAAGCGGGTGTCATTGAGTTGAAAAAAGAACCTTATTCGTTAGAAAAAATCATTAAATCAGCCTTGAATAAATCATCTAACATTATCAAGAATAAACCGCTTTTCTTGCATATTCCAGGTGACTTACCTCTGATTCCTTGTGATAAAAATTTAATAATGAAAGTGATAGTTAATCTAATAGAAAATGCAGTTAAATATACGTCTATAGAAACACCTTTGGATGTTCTCGCCAAATTAAAAGATCACTGGGTTACAGTGAGCATTGCTGACAAAGGCGACGGTATCCTTAGCGAAGATGTTGAACGCATTTTTGATAAATTTTATCGTGGACAAATTCCACCGAAAAATACAGGCGCAGGATTGGGGTTGTTTATTTGCCGCAGTATAGTCCAGTTACATGGCGGAAAAATTTGGGCTGAATCACGACCAGGCGGTGGTACTGTGTTTACCTTTGTTTTACCGTTGGATGATGTGCTTTAAGACATTGTCATTACCGCTTTCGCGGTAATGACAAGATTATTAATCTTTACTTTTCTTCTGTTTCATTACTGGATGTTCTTCTTTTCTCCATTGATCCCGTGTTTCCTGACTCAACCCTTGGTGATGATAAGCATGATGTTTTTTCACCAGTTTCTGCGTTGGCGCAGCATCGACTGTTTGCTCTGAAAAAGCAGGCATAAATGACATTGCAATGGTCACAGCCGTAACATACAGAATAATTTTTTTAATCATAATTTCCTCTACTTATCAAAGTGATAGATGCCAGTTAATTTGAATTGATTATCTGCTGCTTCCATTTTTGTATTACCAGCGCTGGTGATGGAATCATAATTAATTCGATTGTAATCAACACGGAAACTCCATTGTTTCTTAATAGGCGTTTCCATACCTACACCGTATTGAAAACCATTAGTCCAACGATCTGTATTCATGTGCATTCCATCGACCGTCCCGGAATTTTGTAAATCCGTGCGCACCATACCTAAATTCAAATACGTTAATGGCAACTGATTAAATTTGAAACCTGGACGAATATTAAAACCAAACGAAGTTCGCGCTGACAAATCAAGTGACGCACTCGTAGCAAACGTATTAATGTGTTCACTTCCATCAGCACCTGATGTGCCAAGAAAAAGTTCACCACCAAGGAAGAAATTTCCATAAGTCGTTGGTTGAAACAAATGACCATAACCGCCCAAGATCGAGCCGTTCCATCCACTGAGACTATTGTGCGTTGTACCGATGACATCAGGTTCTTGATCGATTGTGCGCTTAACGCTAAATGAATCATAGCCAACACCCGCGCCCAAATACCAGCCGCTCAATATACTGATCTCATCCCAGCACGGACAATCGTCCATGGCATCATCATAACCATCATCGTAACCGTCATCATACCCATCGTCATAAATGGCGTGTTCATACTGATATTGAGAACCAGATGGTGAGGCAAGCGCTTGACTTGATAAAGCACATACAGCTGAAGAAATTATGGCAAAGGCAATAACATTTAAGCGATTAATTTTATGCATATACGCATCCTTACGTGTATAAAACGTCAATCTTAGAAAAAAATTGAAGAGATCGCAATGTGATTCTGTCTTTTACTACACTAAGTTAAAGTTTGGCACGTAAAGCAGGCTCTTCATCTTGTTTAACACTCAGTGCATTATGTTGAGGCGGCACTCCCAATGCTGGATTTCGATTGAAAAATCCATGTGGCATTAGCTTATATCCAACTTTTTCAACGTTCATCACCGGCCACTGTTCGGGTGTAGGCAGATGCGTTGTGCTATACGTTAACCATAAAACGATAGGTTTATTTTCAATGGACCTTTGTTGTTTTACATATTTAGGCACACCATCGCCGCCTGCGTGTTGGTTAGGATATTTTCCAGAAGCATATTTTTCGTCAGGATGAGACCGGGTAACCCAATAGGGGCGTGTAGCAAAACCCGCACGTTTGAAAATAAAACTACTCGGATCTGCTAATAATAAATCTGATCGTGGTAATACTACTCTATAAGCAACATTATCTCCCCATGAATTAAAGACATTGGGATTGTAAACGATCAAAGAAGGTTGAGTGTGTGTTACATTGGTGTAACACTCTTCACCTTCAACTTTTAATACACGTTCTTTAGCTTTGAATGCAATTCCGTCTGGATTTTTAGCATTTACAGGTTCTGGTATAATCCATGTTTCTTTAACAGAATTATTCTCACCATCAATGCTCATCTCTAACCGGTCACTAAATATATGTTGATGTATAGGCGCACCTAATTGGCCGGTTACGGGGGTTCCCTATTCATATTTCATATTGGGATATGTGGCTGCTGTTTGCAAAATACCAGATAATTTTTTTTCGGATCGCACACTGCCATCCTTGCCAAAACGCCGAAAATCTCCATAATCATAATTATCGATTGTATAATGAGAACTAATAACTAATTCTATATCCCTTCTTGTTTCTGATGTGCCACGTCTGGTATCGACATGTTTCCATAAATTTCCACCATCTTCTTCATGCATACATACAGCATGCTTCAATACTTTTGCATTACCCGCCTCATCTGCCATTGCTACATCAAAATAGTGTATTTGCCCTACGCAATCACAACCTAATTTCAATGCATTAGCAGATGATCCAAAACCATTTTCACCGCCATCAAACGCGGCATGAAATCGTCTAGTTTTAGATGGATCACCATAAGGTACAACTAATTCAGTCGTGCTTGCTCGAAAAATAATAGGTCTGCCATCAAAAGCAATTTCATGTAATACCAAACCTTCTCTAGGGGTAAACCCAACACGAAATGTCCAACCTTCCCATCTGACTCTCCAACCATCCACTTCAAAGTTAGGACCTTCTGGTTGAGTAATATTAATAGGTTTAGATGGTTGGCGTTTTTCCTCAATCGAGGCAGCATCTAAATTCATTGCTTTTTTGGGAATAGGTGTGTTGCGTCCGTCATCAACCACTCGCAAGACAGATTGTTTGATTAAATCAATATCGACATAAAGACCTTCAATCGGACATCCATAACCATTCGCTGCTAAATCTGCGCGATAGTAACACACCGCTCGAGCGAGCCGTTTTCCTTTTTCTTTGGGATCATTAAAATAGCCTGGCGCAAACGGATCAATTTGAACTAAATCAATTTCAGAATCTGTTAAACCTCTTCTTTTGAGAATCGCACGCCATTCTGGATTTGATTTCACAACACGATCGCATATTTCGTAATCACTTTGCATAATGGGCGCTTGACCGAAAGGCGCTCGATCAAAAGGAAGCAAATCCCATCGCACGACTGACTTCAATGTTAAATCAACATTGGCTTCATATGTCTCATTTTTTTTTGAATCTAATACGCATATAAATGCGACTCGATGTGGTAATCGAGCCTTATTTTTAAGTTCAGATTGTGAGGGCTCATTTAAAGAAACTTGAACAAATTTATGATGAGTTGCTAACATTTTTTCTTTTTTTAAAATATCACAAGCTTGCTGAATTTCATCTGGAGTTAATGGATCGAGAGGGTACCGACTAATCATTGTGCACCATATTTTTATATTAATGCCGCATTCTAAACGATAGAAATAAATTGTCGATAGTGAGTTTGATAAATCAGATATTCAGCATTGATTCTATACAGCGGAATTTGTCACATTAACACTTTCTTTTTGGTTATCTTATATCTTTTGATGACCCTACTTAAGGTCAAACCTTGCACTGCAATTGAAAAAACTACGACAAAATAAATACAAGGTAAAAATATTTCTTTAATGTCTGCATGCTCTAGTGATAAGACCATGGCAATAGACAGTGCTCCACGTAAACCACCCCATGTCAATATGATGAGAGTGCCACGTTTTAATGGATAGAAAAGTCGTATAATTGTTAAGGGAATAGCAACACTGATAAAGCGTGCAGCAAGAGCAATAAAAATAGCAACGACACCTAATATAGCGACTCGCAGAGGCGCATCGATCGCTATCATTTCAAGACCTAATAGAAAAAACAGCATCGCATTCAACAGATCATCCATGACTTCCCAAAATGAATCCACAAAGTTCCTTGAATGAGCCTCCATAATTTTGGTACGACGACTTTGATGACCAATGATCAGACCGGCAATGACCATGGCGAGAGGCGCTGAAAATTTCAATTTTTCTGCTATGGTATAACCTGCTGTAGCTACAGTAAGCGTGATTAAAAGTTCGATATGATAAGCATCAATTCTTGATAACATTTGTGACGCAATCCAACCGATCACTGCTCCAAATAGAATACCGCCACCCACTTCTAAAAGAAATAAGTGAGCAGCACTCGAGACACTCGTTTCTCCATGTGATTTTATGATGTCTAAAATAGCAAGAAAGAATACGAGTGCTACACCATCGTTAAAAAGCGATTCGCCAACAATAGTCATTTCAATTTTTTTAGATATTTTCATTTTTTTGGTAATGGACATTGCAGTAATCGGATCAGTTGGTGAGAGTATCGCACCAAATAACATGGCATATGGCAATGTTACAATCGAAAATCCGAATTGATTGGCAAGAAAATAGAAAGCAAATCCGATGAGAATAGTGGATATCAATGTACTAATCGTCGCTGTAATGATAACAGGTACCATTGCTGTTTTTAAATCATCAATATTCACTTGTAAGGCACCGGCAAACAAAAGGAATGAAAGCATGCCGTGAAAAACGGTTTCCTGGAAATTAATACTCGATAATAATTCTTGAATATAATAGTCGCTGATCAGCCCCGTATTTTTTAAGGTGAGACCAATCCATCCAAGTGCCATCGCCAGTAATAATAAGCCGATAGATAAAGGCAGCTTTATCCATTTATGATTGATATAGCTGGCAACTGCACAGCCTGTTAATAAAATAGCGGAAACGTCAAATAAATTCATAAATTATACGCATATTCAAGGTTTCAAGATGGGTAATAGATATAATACCATGTTAAATAAAGGAGTCATGAAAGTATTGAAAAATTGTTATTTTTAACAAAGTAAAGGACAATGGGTCTCATCTAGCGTTATAGGGTTTCACTATGTCATTACCAAAATCTGTAAAATTAGTTGAAGTAGGACCGCGTGATGGATTACAAAATGAAAAGAATATTATTCCCACACCCATTAAAATCGAATTGATTAATCGATTATCTGAAACAGGACTCACTGTCATTGAAGCAACCAGTTTTGTATCACCCAAGTGGATTCCACAATTAGCAGATCATACTGAAGTTTTCCAGAGAATAGCCAAGAAAGAACATGTTTCATATCCTGTTTTAGTGCCCAATAAAACAGGCTTTGATAATGCCTTAGCAGCAGGCGTGAATGAAATTGCTGTATTTACCACACCGTCTGAAACATTTAGTCAACGCAATACCAATTGTACGGTTGAAGAAAGTGTAAAACGAATTATTGAAATCATGCACGCGGCAACGGAACGTCATATTCGTGTGCGTGGTTATTTATCGTGTGTATTGGGCTGTCCGTTTGAAGGCGAAATAAATCCCGAAGCTGTGCTTGATCTTGCAGAAAAATTAATTAATTTAGGTTGTTATGAAATTTCTCTCGGCGACACAATCGGTGTCGGTACACCTAAAAAAACAGAACAATTACTACAGACAATCATGAAACACATATCCAAAGATAAACTGGCTGTGCATTTTCACGATACGTACGGTCAAGCGCTCGCAAATATTTATGCGTCACTTCAATGCGGCATTAACACGATTGATAGTTCAGTTGCAGGTCTCGGCGGTTGTCCTTATGCAAAAGGCGCAACTGGAAATGTCGCAACAGAAGATGTGTTGTATATGTTAAACGGGCTTGGTATAGAAACGGGTGTAGACATCAATAAAATAATTCAAGTTGGACAGTTTATTGCGCCCTATCTTGGCAAACCGATTCAATCTAAAGTGTATGCGGCAATGATGGCTAAAGCGGCCCACACGTAACTGTTCAGCGGTTGCCACAAGCCTCATCGTGAACGCGCCCGATTGCGAGCCCGATTGCGTCTTTTCTTAGATTTTATTAAAAGTCTTTGCCATTTTAGTTAACATTGCAACTATTCGCATTAACAATTCTCTCGACTTTGAATAATTCCTTTCGTCGATAATATTTAGGCGCTGGCAGATATCAAATATGCCAGCGCACTCTGTGGCCGATCTTCTGGCCATTCTATAAAATCTGATTTTTTCATTTGAGGAAAATTCTCCAGCACCTTCTGCAATATTAAGCGGAACAGAAGTGCCAGCGCGTTGCAGTTGATCTGCGAGATATGCTCTACCGCGCGGTAGATTCTCTACGACGGAATTAATCAAAGTAACTAAATCAATTGCTGCTTGATAAACATCAAGTTTTTCATGATCAAAATAATTCATTGTAACTCTCCGAAAAATAAAAATTCAGCTTGACATGGTTTTGATAAGATTTTTTGGCAATAAAAATGCAATCAGATAACGTTTAAAAAATATGATTTAATAGCAGCGATTGTAGACGGGAAAAATAGCTATTTATAAATGTATGGTACACTTTACCAAATTAAATGGGAAATATAACAATGACAGATGCACTAGAATTGTTATTTCAGGGCAAAATGCCTACGTTTATGATGGATTAGAATTTGGAGAAAAGACGCAAGCGGGCTCGCAATCGGGCGCGTTTACGATTAGATCTGTGGCAACAGCTGAACAGTTACCACAAACCTAACTAACCCCAAACGTATTGACAATACGCTGAATTCTATTTAAATTGTTTTTAAATTCACTAGGGGTGCCGCCAAGGCTGAGAGAGTCCCTTTGAACCTGATCGGGTTAGGACCTGCGAAGGGAATGTGAGTAAACTGATGATACCATTGTGTATTCTGCGTTTATTATCTTTTCTTTTTTGCGTTCCTAATTGACTGAAAAATAAATAGGAGCGTACCGTGCGAATCGACCATCTGTTACGAGTTCCACTTTCTGGCTCAAAAAAAAATTATCTATTGGGACATATTTATCCCAACATTCGTATACCCATTAGAGAAATCACCCAAACAAATGGAAACGTTTTTCCTATTTATGATACATCAGGCGCATACACTGATCCTGTGATACCAATTGATATTAATACGGGATTAACACCTCTTCGCGATAGCTGGATTGAATCAAGAAAAGATACTGAAGTTTATCAAGGTCGACACATTCAACCTGAAGATAATGGTTATCGCGAAAACAGTCGAAATTATCAGGGTTATTCGCAAAGTTTACAACGTAACCCATCACGCGCAAAATCAAATTGCTATTCTGTGACGCAACTGCATTATGCAAAACTCGGTATCATTACGGCTGAGATGGAATATGTTGCGATACGAGAAAATCAAAATCGAGAAATAAACCAATTAAAAAAAATAACGCCTGAATTTGTACGTGATGAAATTGCACGCGGTCGTGCCATTATTCCTGCAAATATCAATCACACTGAACTTGAACCCATGATTATCGGTAGACATTTTTTAACAAAAATTAATGCCAATATTGGTAACTCGCAAGTGATGTCCTCCATTGACGAAGAAATAGAAAAACTAATTTGGGCCATTCGCTGGGGCGCTGACACCGTAATGGATCTTTCTACAGGAAAAAATATCCATTCTACGCGAGATTATATTATACGTAATTCACCTGTACCTATTGGCACCGTTCCAATTTATCAAGCATTAGAAAAAGTCGGCGGTATTGCTGAAGATTTAACGTGGGATATTTTTCGTGACACCTTAATTGAACAAGCTGAACAAGGCGTCGATTATTTTACAATTCATGCGGGCGTGTTGTTACGGTATATTCCTCTGACCTCAAGACGTGTGACGGGCATTGTGTCGCGAGGCGGTTCAATCATGGCAAAATGGTGTCTAAGTCATCATCAAGAAAACTTTCTTTATACCAAATTCGAAGAAATTTGCGAAATTATGCGGACATATGACGTGAGCTTTTCATTAGGTGACGGTTTACGTCCTGGTTCAATTGCAGATGCCAATGATGAAGCTCAATTTTCTGAATTGAAAACCTTAGGCGAACTCACAAAAATTGCATGGAGTCATGATGTGCAAGTGATGATTGAAGGGCCCGGTCATGTGCCTATGAATTTATTAAAAGAAAATATGGAGATGCAATTAGAACATTGTTATGAAGCACCCTTTTATACATTAGGACCACTCGCAACCGATATTGCTCCTGGTTACGATCATATTACAAGTGCAATCGGTGCGGCACAAATGGGATGGTATGGTGTTGCATTATTATGTTATGTCACACCAAAAGAACATTTAGGATTGCCCAATAAAGACGATGTAAAACAAGGTATTATTGCATACAAAATTGCGGCTCATGCAGCGGATCTTGCGAAAGGTCATCCAGCAGCGCACTATCGTGATAATGAATTATCTAAAGCAAGATTTGAATTTCGCTGGGAAGATCAATTTAATTTATCGCTTGATCCTGACACGGCTCGTTCATTTCATGATGAAACACTTCCGCAAGATTCAGCAAAAGTCGCGCATTTTTGTTCGATGTGCGGGCCGAAATTTTGCTCGATGAAAATCAGTAAAGACATACGTGATTATGCGGAAAAAACAGCGCCATGAAAGCGGGCATCGCAGGTGGCGGCATCATGGGGCAATTGCTAGCATTTTCACTCATCAATGCTGGCTGGAATGTAACGCTATTTGATCGCGAAATGAAAAACAATTGCAGCATGGCCGCTGCTGGGTTATTGACGCCTACTGCTGAATTAGAAAAAAATGAATTGATAATTTTTGATTTAGGAGAAGAAGCGCTCCGAGTACATTGGCCTGTTATTTTAAAACAGTTAAAACAGACTATTTACTTTAAGCAATCTGGGAGCTTAATTGTATCACATCCACGTGATCATTCAGAATTAACTCGATTTATACAAACTATTTCGAGCAAGCTAGGCAATGATGCGTTTTATCAAAAATTAAGTAATAATGAAATCGGCGCACTTGAACCGGAGCTTTCTAAATTTCAAGATGGGTATTATTTTCCAAGTGAAGCACAAATTGATAATCAACAATTATTGCATGCCTTAGAAAATGATTTAATTGAAAAAGATATAACTTGGTATAAAGATACGTTTGTTTTAGATGCGCTACCCCATAAAATTATTTTAAATGACACGCATTATCAATTTGATTTAGTTTTAGATTGTCGTGGGCTTGGCGCTAGAGCCGCATTTAATGATTTACGTAGCGTACGCGGTGAATTAATTTGGTTAGAAGCACGTGATGTTTTTATCACAAGACCGATCCGTTTGATGCATCCACGATATAATTTATATCTTGTTCCTAGGGAAAATCAACTCTATCTCATTGGTGCAAGCGAAATCGAATCTTATGATCCATCCCCTATTTCTGTCAGGACAATGTTGGAGTTATTAACGTCAATTTATTCTATTAATTCAAAATTCAGTGAAGCGCGAATTATTAAAACAGTCACCCAATGTCGCCCAACATTATCCGATCATTTACCTAAAATAAAATATTCAGATGGATTAATTTCGATTAATGGTCTTTATAGACATGGTTTTTTGATTGCACCAACCCTTGCGCACGATGTGATGCAATGGGTTGAAACAAATAAAATAGTAAGACATACGCAATTATGGGAGAACAGTCATGATATCCATTTGTTTTAATGGCGAAACGAATCAAATTTTAGAGAATCAATCTTTACTTGAGTTACTTACGACGATGGGATCTAGAAATGATTATTGTGCTGTTGCAGTAAATCGTCAATTTGTCCCACGGATACAACATCCAATTACATACTTAAAAGAAAATGATGTTGTTGAAATTATAACTCCGATGCAAGGAGGTTAATGTTATGTGGAAGTTAGCAGACAAAATAATAGAGAGTCGATTTTTGCTTGGCACAGCTCAATATCCATCCCTGCAAATTATGCGTGATGCAATTATCACTTCAAAAACAAATGTCATCACCGTTTCTTTAAAACGTCAATCTACACAGCCGCCGGGAGATAATGTATTTTGGAATTCGATTAAAGATTTAAATTGTCATTTATTACCAAATACCGCGGGTTGTCATAATGCAGCTGATGCAATTAATACAGCTGAAATGGCTAGAGAAGTTTTTCAAACCAATTGGATTAAATTAGAAGTGATTGGTGATGACTATAACCTGCAGCCAGATCCATTTGAATTGGTGAAAGCCGCTAACCAACTTATTCAAAATGGGTTTGAAGTTTTTCCGTATTGTACGGATGATCTTGTTTTGTGTCAGCGTTTAATCGATTGCGGTTGTCAAATATTAATGCCCTGGGCTTCACCAATAGGTTCAGGAAAAGGTATTATTAATGTCTATGCACTAGAGACACTTCGCGCAAGATTACCTCACACTACACTGATTATTGATGCGGGTATTGGCAAACCATCGCATGCAACCCAAGCAATGGAATTAGGTTTTGATGGTGTATTACTGAATACCGCCGTTTCGCTATCAAAACATCCAATCCAAATGGCTAGTGCTTTTCGTGATGCCATTGTCGCGGGACGCTCCGCTTTTAAAGCAGGTATGATTCTCGAAAGAAACATGGCAAATCCAAGTACCTCATTACTAGATACACCATTTTGGCATCAAGAGGTCGTGACATGAAGCACGAGATTGTTTGGACAATTGCAGGATCAGATTCAAGCGGTGGTGCGGGTATTCAAGCTGATTTAAGCACATTTTACAATTTAGGTGTGCATGGATGTTCTATTATTACCGCTGTAACAGCGCAAAATAATCAAGAAGTCGTTGATATTCATTATCAATCAGGAAAATCTGTTGAATCGCAAATTAAAAGTCTGCAACGTGATTTTTCACCTAAAGCAATAAAAATCGGCATGCTTGGCACTCTCTCTGCTGTTGAAAAAATTATTCAGTATTTGCATAGTTACTCAGGGTCTGTCGTATTTGATCCAATTTTCATTTCAACGTCAGGTCATCATTTATTTGATGCTGATGTTAAAGTATGGTTATCTACGATTAAAAATTTATTTCCATTCGTCGATGTGATGACTCCAAATATCGTTGAAGCAGAAAAAATACTCTGTAGAAAAATCGAATCTCATCAGGACATCGAATTAGCCGCATTAGATATTTTATCTTTTGGAGTAAAAAGCGTTTTAATAAAAGGCGGACATTTTCAACACGATACATTGAGTCATGATTACTGGACAAATGGTTTAGAATCTTTCTGGATATCAAACAAACGATATGCTCATAAAAATTATCGCGGGACTGGATGTACATTATCTTCCGCAATCAGCGCTTGTCTGGCATTAGGCTACACAATCAAAGATTCTATCGTGATTGCAAAAATGTACGTCAGTCGCGGTATTCGATTATCAGAAAATATAATGCAGAATGCTGCATTACTCGCACACTCAGGTTGGCCAGAAGATGAAATAGATTTGCCTTATCTCACTGAAAAACCCATACAGCAATTACCAGAAAAATGCATTGATTGCGGATCAGAAAAATTAGGGCTTTACCCTGTTGTAGATAGTGCATCGTGGATAGAAAAATTATTACCTCTTGGTGTTAAAACAATTCAATTACGTATCAAGAATAAATATGGTCATGAGTTGGAAATTGAAATACAACAAAGTGTTCGTTTAGCTGAAAAATACCAAGCAAAACTATTCATCAATGATTATTGGGAATTAGCCACAAAACTTAATGCGTATGGTGTTCATTTAGGTCAAGAGGATATCAATACAGCCGATATTGACATGATTCGTAAAGCTGGCTTGCGTTTAGGAATAAGTACACATTGTTATTATGAAGTAGCTCGTGCTCATTCATTCAATCCATCTTATTTGGCTTGTGGTCCGATTTATCCAACAACCAGCAAAATAATGCCGTTTACACCACAAGGCATTTTACAACTCAAACGATGGAGAAAAACACTAAACTATCCTCTTGTGGCAATTGGTGGGATTTGTATGGAAAAAATATCAGGCATTCTTCAAACAAACGTAGATGGTATTGCCATGATTTCTGCAATTACAAAAGCAAATGACCCTATTGCTGCAACAAATAAACTATTAGAAATGGTGCGCGACTATGATGCTTACGCCTGATGAATTTACTAGATACTCACAACAATTAAAACTTGATCACATTGGATTAGAAGGACAATTAAACTTAAAAAAAGCGAGCGTATTATGTATTGGCGCCGGCGGTTTAGGATCCTCTGTATTATTGCATCTCGCATCCGCAGGTATAGGGACAATTGGAATTATTGATAATGATGCTGTTGAATTAAGTAATCTGCAACGACAAATTTTATATATGACTTCACACATCGGATTTAAGAAAGCAACCATAGCTAAGCAACAATTAGCTGCTCTTAATCCATCCATTGATATTCATGCCTATACAGAACGTTTCAATATAAACAATGCAAGTGAGTTAATTAAACAATATGACATTATTGCCGATTGTTCAGATAATTTTGCTACTCGCTATTTAATTAATGATGTCTGTTATTATCACAATAAACCGTATGTGTATGCTGGTGTTCATCAATTTAAAGGACAATGCTCACTATTCCAAGGTCAAAAGACACCTTGTTTTCGATGTTTATATTCATCGATTCCTATGCAATACAGTGTTCCTAACTGTAGCGATGGCGGTGTTCTTGGCGTGCTTCCTGGGTTACTTGGTGTTATTCAAGCAACTGAAATTATTAAATGGTTATTAACAATAGGCCATAGTTTAGCAGGCCACTTATTAAGTATTGATAGTTTAGATATGCAATTTCTTACATATAAAATAATACAAAATACAGAATGCGCTCTATGTGTTTTAAATGAGCCTTTAGAATTATTAACTCAGCCTGCAGGGTGGCGCACTTGAAATGACGGGGTGGTTTGGTGATAAATCTTTATTAGAACCACCAAATATCGTGGGATCATATTGTGAAGAACCAAGAATTGTTTTTTGTTCTTCAACAGTAATTGTTAAATTATTATCTTTAGCCTCAAATCCTTTTTCTTCTATTTGATTTATTCGTGCGACACGATACTTCATTTCTGCTCGTCGTGCGCTTTCAGTATCCAGTCTACGCGAATTACGCCACGCAATCAGAAACCCAATAGCAGCGATACAAATAGTCACTGGATGTGTTGTTAAATCAGCACGATGTGCCAATGTATTAGGTAAGTCAGCGGTCGCAACATAGGTTGCAAATCCCATATTAAATGCATTTCCTATAATTGCTATACCAAGCGGTTTTTCCATCCAGCCAAATTCGCTCGTTGTTTTTGCTTCTGAAGGATGATTAATATCTTTTGCTTCACGTGCTTTTTTTAGTTTATTAATATTCGCACCCGACGTGAGAAGTGCCATGTTGATAAAAGTTGAAGAAGCTTCAACACCTGCAATTAAATTCGTGACTATTTCAGGTACTTCAACATTCGCTTGACCTAACATATGACATAGCATATCGTCACTAACCATGTTTGCAATTTCGTGAAAAGAAAACCAAACACTCACCGAGCTTAATGCAGCAGCCATCATGGATTCAAATAAACTCCAATAGGTGAGATCGCGCCATCCTTGTTCAATAAATAATTTTCTATAATATTCACGTAATGCCGGGATATTGTACTTGCAATAGGATAATAAAATTGCGTAAATCAGTAACGCAGTTGCGAGATTAACCATGACTATTTTGTATGGATCACTTTCATTGTTATCGCATTTGCTATCGTAATTTGATTGAAGCCAGAGTTGGAATAAATTCACGAGCGAGTTCATGCTCAATATGCCGCTGCATCCACTGCCGAATCCATAGATGACATTGATTATTTGTGAAGATTTATAACCTAAATCCCATGAATCGGTATCAACTCCTGGATAACAGCAGTTTGCTTTTCTTTCAGATACGTTACCTAATAAATTATCATTTAACGTTGCCGCAGAATGTGGAATTTTCTTTTTGCTATTCTCATTATGATACATATTAAAAAATCGTGTATAGAGCGTTGTAACGAGCGCAGTAGTTAATGCTGCTGTCGATAAAATGATACCGACTGGAGACTTTGATCCGATTTCTGAATAATTGAATAATCGAGCAAGGTAATCACTAAATTTGAAGCTATTAAAAACAGCACTACCGCCTTTGGAAATCACGTATATAAGCCCAGGAATTGCATGATAAGATGCAGTTAATCCGCGCTTGAGTAAATCGCCTTTCGATGAGAGAGTTTCTTTGAATCGAGAAAACATATTTTTTCTATTTTGTAATAGTTTCGTTTTGTAGGGGCTATTCTAGTAGACTCATTACGTTAAAACAAGAAAATCATTTTTCTAACGCACTGTGCTTATAACTATATGTAAAATAAATAATGAATCCGATTATCAGCCAGATAATGAATCGCCACCAGGTGATACTAGGCAGATTAATCATGAGATAAACACAAAAAATGATACCCAGTATTGGGATCAGTGGATTCCATGGTAATCGAAAAGGCCGTGGTAATTCAGGTTTAGTCCGACGCAATAAAATGACGCCCGCACAGACCATCGAAAATGCGGTCAGTGTGCCAATATTCACAAGCTCTGCCGCTTCATTTAAAGGCATCAATCCAGCAACCGCAGCAATGATTATTCCACTTAGCACAATGGTAATCACCGGTGTTTTTGTTTTTGGATGTACTGTTGCAAATATCGATGGCAATAATCCATCACGCGAAATGGCTAACAGAATACGGGTTAATCCATAATACATCACCAACATAACGGTGGTCAGTCCCGCAATCGCTCCCGCGGAAATAATTCCAGCAATAGTGGGATAACCTAGCTCTAATATTGCATCAGCAACTGGTGATTTTACATTTAATGTTGTATAGGGAACAATTAATGTTAGCAATCCAGAAACAATGATATAAATACTCGCGCAAATCACTACAGACAATACAATTCCGATGGGAACATCATGCTGTGGATTAACGGTTTCTTCTGCTGCCGTTGAAAGTGCATCAAAACCAATGTACGCGAAAAAAACCAATGCAGCGCCTTGCATCACACCATGCCATCCAAAGGGCATAAATTGCTGCCAGTTTGCAGTATTGACGTGTTTAGCCGCCACAACTACAAAAATACTAATTGTCACTAGTTTAATCACTACAGCAATAAAATTAAACCGCGCACTTTGTTTGGTGCCAATACACAACAATAATCCAAGAAAAATAATAATGAGTACTGCAGGTAAATTAATGATGCCGCCTTCAAATGGATTTTTTAATAGATTGCCAGGGAGATGAATATGTAATGCAATAAATGCATCGTTGATATAACCTGACCATCCAATGGCAACTGTTGAAACAGATAACGCATATTCAAATAATAAATTCCAACCCACAAGCCAAGCAATCAATTCACCAAAACCAACATACGTATAATTATATGCGCTTCCACATCCGCCAATACTGGTTGTTAATTCAGCGTAAGCAAGTGCTGCAAACATCGAGGCTAACCCTGCAATGATGTAAGATAACATCACAGCAGGGCCTGCGCGTGTGGCAGCTGCCACACCGGTTAATACAAAAACACCAGCACCGATAATAACGCCAATGCCCATCAATGTCAGATCGGTTGCAGTAAGACAGCGTTTAAGCGAAAATTCTGAATTATCGTCTATTACAGGGTGCTTAGTTCGGAATAAATTCACGATAATCCCTCCGTGGAATACGTTATTATGCTTCTACAAGCCTAATAAAAATATGTTATTATTTAATAACTACCATGACTATTGAACGTGTTTTCAAGTTCCTCATTCCTGCTGATATCGTCAATGATATCACGCACTATTCTTATGCTAAAAATCTTGTAGGCGCATGTATTATCTCAATTATTGCAGCGCCTTTATACGCCTTGCTCTATTTTTTTCTCAATGACGTTGCAGGTGCGTTAGCCATTTGTTTAGTTGAGTTTTTCTTACTATTTTCTCTCATCATCCTAAAATATTTACGCTCTTTATTTTATGCTAATTTCATTTTTATTACAGCGTTAACCTGTTTGTTATCGTGGTTAACATATCACTTAGGCGGACTTTATTCTGCAACTGCGTATTGGCTCATCTTACCACCATTAGTTGCCGCATTTATAGGTGGTATGCGAATTGCTTACTTCTGGTGTTTAGTGAGTATTGCCGTTGCATCAGTTTTGTATGCATTAGAATATACCCATTATCATTTTCCTAACTCATCGTTAAGTGATCCGTTATTCTTACAATACACAGCGCTGTGTGGTTTAAATATAGTGATCGTTTTTCTCGTTTATTTTTATGAATCGGGAAAAGAATTGAGTTTGGAAAAATTACATCACCTTGCCTATCATGATGCATTAACAGGTTTGCCAAATCGAATTGCGTATGAAGAAATTCTTAAACAAGCGGTTGATCGAGCCAAAAAAAATCATTCGCAATTTTCCATATTTTATATTGATATCGATCAGTTTTATAAAATAAACACCCTATTTGGGCGTAAGATGGGTGATTTATTATTAAAAGACATTGTGAATCGAATTAAGCGATATATACGTCATACCGATATGATGGTGCGTGTCGGCGGTGATGAATTTAAAATTATTATAGAAAACGAAGATATTCAAGCAATGAATGAACTTGCGGTTATTATATTTATGGCTCTCAAAATCCCGTATCATATTCAAAATGATGAAATCATTATTACAACAAGCATTGGAACCGTGCTGTATTCAAATCATGGTGTTGATGACGGTTCGCTTGATCGCTATGTTGATACAGCATTAACAAAAGCAAAAAAATCGGGTGGTAATTGTTTACAACATTTTACAGAAAGTTTAGCGGAAGAAGAAGCGCTTCAGACTGAAATAGAATATTACTTAGCGGATGCCATCAAAAATAAAGAACTTTCTCTCAATTTTCAACCGCAGTTTGATGTCAAAGATCCCAAAAAAATCACTGGAATTGAAGCATTACTTAGATGGAAAAATGATAAACTTGGCGAAGTATCACCAAGTTTGTTCATACCTATTGCAGAAAAAATAGGAATTATTTTGAAGCTGGGCGAATGGACATTGAAAGAAGCGTGTAAGCAATATGTCACCTGGTCTAACAATCATTTAATTTCATCTCATATCCCATTAGCAGTTAACATTTCAGTACATCAACTTTATAACGATAATTTTCTTGCTTATATGGACGAAGTGATCAACTCTACGGGCATTAAACCAGATCATCTTGAGCTTGAGCTCACTGAAACAGCGATTATCACAGACTTACCACGTGCCATTGCCATGCTGGAAGATCTCAGCAATTTAGGCGTACGACTGGTCATCGATGATTTTGGTGCGGGTTATACGTCCTTAAGTTATATTGACAAATTGCCGCTCTCTGTATTGAAAATTGATAAGTCATTTGTTGATGAGTTACTGACGAATGATAGTCGCTCTATTATTATAGAATCGATGATTGAGCTCGCACATAAAATTAATTTAACGGTTGTCGTTGAAGGTGTCGAAAACATCGAGCAACTGATTTATCTCAGGAAAATTAATTGTGATTATGTGCAGGGCTATTATTTAAGTAAGCCGCTGGATATCGCGGCAATGCAAGATTTATTAACTAAAAACATATAACTATGTTTTTAATTTTTTAGGTTGTATATCTATTTCTTGATATTTAACTTGATTATGACAAGCTTTTCATTCCATCAATTCAACTTCCAACGGCACAAAATATTTTTCAATATCAAACAATGTGACTTGTTCCAATCTAGCCGGTTGCCATTGCGGTTTATGATCTTTATCAATGACTGCTGCACGAATCCCTTCAAAAAAATCGTGTCCTTCAATAAATCGGCTAGTCAGTCTATATTCCATTCGCATGCAATCATCAAAATCTAATTTTTTGGCGTCAAGCAATGCTTGCAATGTCACTTTCAAACTGGTCGGTGATTTTGCTTTTATGATTGTCGCAATATCATGACACCATTGGCTTGGTTGATTTTCTAATGCAAAAAGAATTTCCTCTACAGTCTCTTTATTAAAACAATTCGAAATTTCTTCACGATGTTCCCACAATACAGACTCACCTGCTGGTATGACATAATTTTGTATGACTTCTGTGACACTGGCGCGCGCATCTGCATCAAATGAGGTATCCGCTAGCTTGTAAATTAATTCCGGAAAACTATCACGATTTAAAGCATAATCGACTAAGCCGCTAACCATGCAATCGTTTAAATTAATACGCGCTCCCGTTAATCCTAAATAAAATCCAATCTTATGCGGTAACCTAGATAAAATAAATGTCGTGCCCACATCAGGATAAAATCCAATACCCGTCTCTGGCATTGATAATAATAAACGATCGGTTGCAACACGATGTGATGCATGAACTGAAATTCCAACGCCGCCACCCATATTAATTCCATCGACTAATGCAATATAGGGCTTGGAATAATGGTGAATATGCCAATTCAGGCGATATTCATCCCGAAAAAAATGAGAGAGCGTTGGATCGTTTGTTTTTTTGCGCTCATATGCGGAACGGATATCACCTCCAGCACAAAATGCACGCCCCTCTGCTGCGCGAATGACAACGGCTTTGATATGATTAGCGGCTTCCCATTCTGTGAGTTGTTCATTCAGCGCGTAGAACATGACTTGATTGAGTGCATTTAATACGTTCGTGCGTGTCAGTGTAATCAAGCCCAAATTGCCATCTCGACCTGATATTTCTTCAAAATTAATTTCTGGAATAGTCTGCATTGTATGATTCCTTATTCTCCGCAAAATGCGGCGGCTCGTTTTTCAAGAAATGCGGCAACGCCTTCTTGTTTATCTTTCGTTGCACAACATAAACCAAAATGCACCGCTTCAAATTCAAATGCATCATCCAATGACAAATCATAACCGCGGTCAATGACGGTCATCACACTGCGTAGGGCAATCGGACCGAGCTGAATAATGCCGGTTAAAATGCTTGTGGCACGGTTAAGCAACTCTTCTGGAGTTACGACTTCACTCACTAAACCCCATCTTTCAGCACACTCTGATTTAATGGTGCGTCCTGTTAGACATAAATCCAGCGCGCGTCCTTTTCCAATTAATCGCGATAATCTCTGTGTGCCGCCAAAACCAGGTATGACACCGAGCTTAATTTCAGGCTGCCCAAACACTGCCGTTGTAGATGCAATACGCAGGGTTGCTGCCATCGCTAATTCTAAACCTCCTCCCAATGCAAAACCATTTATCGCAGCAAGTGATGGTTTACCTAATTGCTCTAATGTGCGAAACACCATTTGTCCTCGCCGAGCAAATTCAAGCCCTGTCTGTCCGTTTAATTCTGCTAATTTTTTTATATCAGCACCTGCACAAAATGCTTTGCCTGTTCCTGTCAGCAATAATGCTTTAATAGCGCGATCTTCTTTTGCAGTCATAAATGCGTGATAAAGCTGCTCCATCAAATCCGCATTCAACGCATTCAGTGCATCAGGTCTATTCAAGGTAAGTTGAGCTATTCCTGATTGATGATGGGTGATTTGTAAACTTACGCTTTGTTTATCCATAATGAAAGTGTCCATTTTAGTCTTAATAATAGGATTTATGATTTATTTTTTATCTCAAGTAAAACATGAGATAAAATACGTATTTACTTGAAATATATACAAAATAATTTTGTCAATTAGCATTTTCCCCAATAGGATTAATACATCTAAATACTATAGAATGTAAAAGGATAGTTGCAAAACACAGTACGTGTAAATAGTTCAAGCAGACTTTCTGCCCGAATTACCTCACAAGTCGAGTTGCAACGGCATGGATCGAACTCCGTGACAATCAAGGATTGTAAATGGAGGCAATTATGTTTGCGATCATTGCTGCAGTGTTATCAGCTCTTTTACTCATGAGTAACTTGGCTTTTGCGATTCCCATTAGTTATTTCTTCTGTCGTGATCAGGATCATTTCCATTGTTACACTGTACGACATCATGATACATGGCAAAAGTTGTTTAAAGATCCCAAGACGAGAGATTTAGTCATGCGAGTTAATCGTATGAATACTTCGTTAGAGCGTGGAATGAAAATTGCTATTCCGAAAAATTTAGATGATCCCAATATTATGGATTTCTCACCGTTTCCGCTGCAAATCAATCCGCCCGGCGAAAAAGTCATTATGGTATCGATTAATCCTCGTGTATTAGCGTGGGGAGCCTATGATTCAGATGGCCAATTGAAAGGGTGGGGACCTGCATCCGGTGGACAAGATTATTGTCCGGACTTGCATCGCGCCTGTCATTCATCGACCGGAAAATTTTCTATCTATCGCAAAGAGGGACGTGACTGTGTCTCTTCTAAATTCCCATTGGGTCGCGGTGGAGCACCGATGCCTTATTGTATGTATTTCAATAATGGATTTGCATTACATGGATCCTATGAAGTACCAGGTCATAATGCCAGCCATGGATGTATCAGGATGCTTGTACCCGATGCAGAATGGCTAAATCACAATTTTGTAGATGATGAAAACGTGACGGTGATTATAAGTTATCAAGCACCTCAAGAATAAAGGTCATCGCTAATCCTTCATCAAGAAGATTCATTCTGAATCTTGATTTACGACGTTAGGCATTTGTTTCTTCTGTAATTTAGCTTTACGACATTCGACAGAATGTTGCGCTTCTTCGGGTGTTACAATGCTCGTCTCATTGCCTTCAAGGTCAATACGTTTTGCACCTTCCACCATGCTTTTGTGATAAGAAACCGAATTAACATAATAGGCTAAGCTATTTACCATACATGCCTTGTCACCAATCACAATATCTTCGCGACTGCTTAAGGCTTTCACTAAATCTTGCTTGATGCCAATTTTTAACGGCTGAGTTTCTTTCAGCTCTTTAAAACAAGCAGGAAAATGCGCTTTCAGCAACTCAACGCCATATTGCGCATGCTCAAGCCATACTGGCTTCTGTTTCGTACCCTTTTCTCCAGCAGCCTGAGGGGGATGATTATTCATCCTTTTTTTGTTTCTTTTAGGCTGTTGCTCATCCTTGGAAGAGGAAAGTCCCACAGATAACGCTTTTAATTGATCTTTAAAACTTATACTACTCATGCAGTGACTCCTATTACCTCATAAGGTCTGATCTTAGAAAAATAAGGGTTTATTCAGAAAATGTATTCTCGCGTACTCATGCTAGCAGCAGATTTAATCCGTATTTTAAAGCGTACTTTAATAATTTCTCAATATGAAATCAACCACAAATTGCGGTCGCGCTAAGTATGACATCATGAATAGTAGAATTCTCCTTGAAAGAGTGGTAAATTTTAGAGTCGAAAATTTTTTCTAGAGAAGGATTGTTAGCCATGGTAAAAAAGAAAATGACTAAGCGCACAAAAATGAAAAAAACATCTGTCAAACCTCGTGCAACACGACAAGGTGTTTTATCATTAGCAGAAAAGGTTGAAAAGGAATTTCGCCAAATCCCAACGAAACTCGCTAAGTTATATCATCAAGAAGTGATGACGTTGAAACAGCAAGATTCAAAACTTAAAGTGGAACTTAACAAAGTTCAAGTAACACAAAAGAATGCACAGAAAAAACAAGCTGAATTAGCCTCATCAAAAATGACAGCCACCAAGAAAAAACAACTGACCGCATTAAAGAAAACACTTGCGACAGCGACCAAGACCATTAAAACCCTGGCTCGTGAACTTGAAAAAAACGCGAAAGAATGCGCATCGCTTCTAGCAAAGCATCTCAAATTCACGGCACTGAACAAAGAATTAGCCAAACTCGAAAAACAGTTGTTAACAAAAATAATAACAAAGCAACCTGCAAAAGCTCAGAAAAAAGCAACTAAAAAAATTAAAACCACAAAAGCACAACCCGCAGAAGTGACGAATGTAACCGAAGAAGCAACGGAAGAGACTTCCCTTTCATCCCCAACCACTGAAACAGTTGAGATGGAATAGTCGTTTATATCACTTAATTAATAACATGGTGGTTTGTAACACATAGTTTTAAGGAACCTTATCTAGACTTCAACAAATTCATGCGCTTTCGGTTTGTAGAAATCTATTCTTCGCGAGACTTAGGGGTTGTTTACATTTAACAATTATAAACAGCCCTATGTATTGTAGTGTGAAGGGTCACATAAAACTGACCATGGAAAAGCAAATCAAAATGGAGTTTATTATGGCTGAAAAAATCGCAATAACAGAAAACTTAGATAGCATCACATTAAGACAAGCAGTAAAAGATACCCTAAAAAATTATTTTACTAACATTGGCAATGAGCAACCCATTGATTTTTATTCTATTTTACTAGAAGAAATCGAACGTCCTTTACTTGAAGTGTTAATCAATTTTACTCATTATAATCAAGTTAAAATGGCTCATATCCTCGGTATTTCTCGCGGTACCTTGCGCAAGAAGTTAAAGCAATATGGCATGTTAGACTGATTATCAACGTTGTAAACTCGTGAACGAGCCCGATTGCGTGCCCGTTTGCGGTTTTTTAGATTTCTGAGAAAAACCGCAAGCGGGCTTGTTCACATTAGAGAAACAACAACTGCTTTTGCATCTCACCTAGTGCACAAACACGTGTTTTTTCTGGAATAAACGTTAAAAGTTCAGAATCCTGAAGCACCCCTGCCACACCAATCGAAACAAGCGAGCTTCTCACAGGGTTTAAATAATCTTTCAAAGCAGACCCATTAGCAAATGGAGACATAATCATAAAACGCGGAAGTGCCGTCGTAACCACATGACGCTCGGTATAACAGACTGTCCAATCATGACCATTAAATACCCGCCCACGAAAGCCATGTACAATGCGTTGATGTAAAATCTCTTCAGACTCACCTAAAAACAAACCGCCACGGGGTAGTTGTTCTGCGATTGTTGGCAACACGTCCTCTGCAAATTTTCGTGCGAACTCTTCAGGACTCCATGCGCCGCCTTCTTCTATATACGTCAAGCGCGGTGATAAACAACCTCGCTGATCATAACTCAGCATGTCATACGCTAAGTTTTTTAAGCTTAGGTCATTCATTGCATCTTTAAATATAATCGCAATACTCTCAGCATGCCCATGCGCAAGATAAACCGCATTGGGCGACACCGCCTGTTTTAGTTCCGTCATTGTTTCATCATGGCCATAGGCAATGACTAAGTCTGCTTTTTTTAATTTAGAATAGAATACGGATAAATCATGCTGCCACGTATTAATTTCAAATAAGTGTGCTAATTCATTTGCGTGGATTAAAAAAGATTGATAAAGCAACTCTGCAAAGCATGATTGCTGACTTGGTAATTTAATACATTGTGGAACCTGTAAAATAGCGCCCTGCAAAAATCCTTGCGCAATGATAGCCGGTGTATTGCCTGCGAGAATTTGTGCCGCATACTGAATATGTTTATACGGATTTTTCGCATAAAACCCAGCAATAGTGGTATCAGTCCATTGACTAAATATCCAGTCAAGTGCCAACTCAAAATTGGCTTTCGATAAACAAAACTGTGACGCTCCTTCGTGAATCGCTTGCAATCTCAAATCATTTTTTTTATCTAACCAATGATGAGCGATTGTAACCAGGCTTTGTATGTGCTGTTTCATAATCATTTTTCAAAAAGCGTTGAACAGCCGCGTAACACGGCCTTATGCGCACGACCAATCAACTCAAATCCATTATCTTGCCTGATCGCCAGATCTGATGTCACGACAGAAGAAACAGCCGTATAATTAGCTAAATCAAAAAACTGCACCAAGCCTTGATCTCCAATAGCCACTTCGCTACCGCTTTGTGGATCAATCACTCTTGTTTGCATCCAATGTGGTGATTGAAATACATGGGTATTGGGTCTTGAATAACATTGACTCGACAATTCTGTCATCCCATATTCAGAAAAACAAAATGACAAATCCAATCCTAAATAATGATTAAACAAATCATATAATTCGCCTCGTGTAACTGTTCGTGCTCGCCCTTTCAGCCCGCCTGTTTCTAATAATCGACTTCCCATTGGTAATTGGATTGTGACAGCATTCGCTTTGAGATAATCACACAAATTGACAAATGAAAATGCCGTTCCCAATAAAACAACGGGGCGATAATGTGCCACGTCATCTAATAAATCTTCTAAAAGAGCATCACAGTTAAGTTCGTTCTGATGAAAATAAAATTGAGATTGCGCCTGTCCATACCATTCAATCACGTTTTGAAACATATAAAACAAAGACGATGTCGGTACATCCACAAAAGAGGGTGTCAATACACGAAATACCGGTTTATCTTGATTAGACAATCCAATGCCTGACATAAAACTGTTTTTTATCGCCGTATCATACAGCGTCATATCGTGATAATAATGTTTACCTTTACTTTCTTGAGTCGTGCCACTGGTTTGAAATACATACGTTGCAGTTGAAAGCGGCAATGTACAAAGATCAAATTCCTTAAACACATCGGTTGAAACCGCTGGAATCTGTTGCCATGTATCGATTTGATCGGGCGATTTATGCAATTGATTGCAATACTCTCGATAAGAATCACAATGGTGATATTGATAAGAAAATACGGCTAATGCCAATTCATTAAAATCACCTAATCCTGTTTCCATATATTGTTGGATACGTTGCATTAAAGACATATTAAATTCCTATTAAAAGCGCCATTTCACTGATGAAGAAATCAATTTGTTCTACTTGAATCGTAAAAGGTGGCGTTAAACCCAATACATTACCTTGCAATCCACACGGAAGCGCAATAAAACCGCGTTGCAATAATTCCTTACAAAGTGATATGACATAATTAGGATTAGCATGTTGAAATTCGATTCCTAACATTAATCCTCGACCACGCACAGACGTAATGACTTTCGTACGTTTCTGCAAGTCAATTAATTGCGTTTTGAAATACGAACCGATTTCCTTCACACGATGTAATAATCCATCTTCAAGTAAATCAATACACGTTAATGCCATCGCACAACCCACTGGGTTTCCTAAAAATGTCGACGTATGAATCGCCTCGCCTCGTGAATCGCCCCACCCTGCCATCACATCATCACTGCCAATGACGGCAGAAATGGGAAAACCACCATTCATTCCTTTTCCCATGCACATTAAATCAGGTACGACATTTGCATGATTGACTGCAAACCATTCTCCAGTGCGACCAAATCCCGTATAAATTTCATCGACAATCAGAACGATATTATAGTGATGCGTTAATTCGCGAATTTTCTGCAAACATGCAACAGGCATTTCGATAATGCCGCCTCGTCCTAAAATGGGTTCAATAATAATGGAACCAATGGGAAACAGTGTTTTCTCAGCCTGTTGTATTGTTTGTTCCAGAAGCAAATAAAATTCAGATGACTCAACGCTTGGATAAGGTAATCGATAAACATGTTGATTAAGTTGTGATAAAAAAGGATTTCGAAATTCGTCACGATACGACGTCACCGCTAATGCACCATAACCCAAACCATGATAGGCATTTTCAAACGCAATAATACCTGGCTTACCCGTTTTCATGATGGCTGTTTTAAGCGCCGCTTCAACGGCTTCAAAACCTGCACTCGCAAAAAAAGTTCGCTTTAAATCACCCGGTGTAATCTGTGCTAAGCGTTTAGCTAACGCAATTTTATTTTTCGCCGGAAATGCATCACCCATCGCATGCGGCATGTCTGCCATTTGTTGTTGTGCGGCTTCTACTAATTTCGGATGTGCATGCCCAACACCGGCAACACCAAATCCTGCGGTTAAATCAATAAATCGATTACCATCAACATCTTCGATAAATACATCATTTGTTTTTGCCCAGACAATAGGACAATCAACACCACCCGCTGTTGCTCTTGCTAAATAGCGCGCTGTAATCGCTGGCGATTCAAATTCCGCTAATTCCGCCATTAATTTTCTTGAATGAGGCCCAGGGATCGCTGTCGTAATCTTAGGAAACATAGTAAACCCATATTATTTTAATAAAGTGTATTCAACATGCTGACATCATATTGAGTGAGCGACTGATCAAGTAAAAGTTTATTAATCAAATCAGGATTTGCAATGAATGGCCTGCCTATCGCAATCAAATCAAAAACATTATTTTGAATGCCGTCAGCTGCGCTCTCTAACGTATAGCTTCCACACGCAATTAAATTGCCTCGATAATGTTTACGCATAAAATCACTCATGGACACGTTATTTAATTCTTTGAAAGTAGCTGCATCATTAAAATTTCCAGTGTGTACATAAGCAATTTGCGTGTTGTTCAATTGTTCCAATAAATACTGAAAAACAATTGCATCACGACTATCACCCACGATTTCATGCAAATAAGCACCGGGTGATAACCGGATGCCCACGCGCTCATATCCAATCGCTTGACCACACGCATGCACGACATCCAGCGCAAATTTAGCCATATTTTCAGGATTTCCACCATACTCATCCGTGCGTTGATTAGTATCATAATGAAGAAATTGATCGATCAAATACCCGTTTGCGCCATGAATCTCGACGCCATCAAATCCTGCTTTCATTGCATTTTCGGAGGCGATAGCATAACTAGTAATTAATTCTTTGATTTCATCAACAGTTGCTGTTCGCGATTTTCCATAGGTTAAACCATTACTGCGATTAATTCGGCCTGTCATGGTTGTTTCGCTTGGTGAAATAGGCAGCTTGCCATTTAAAAAATTGGGATGTGAAACACGACCTACATGCCAAATTTGAGAAAAAATGAGTCCATTATTTTGATGAACTTGATCTGTGACTTGCTGCCAATGCAGAACTTGTTTTTCTGAAAAAATTCCTGGAACATTGTTATGACCACGCGCATCAGAACCAATCACCGTGCCTTCCGTGATAATCAAACCAGCATCAGCTCGTCTCGCATAGTATTCCGCCATGCCATCAGTTGGAACCAAGTCATCTGTTGCCTTAGCACGCGTCATAGGCGCCATGATAATTCGATTTTTTAGAGTAAACCGTTTATTTAAAGTGTACTCAGTCAATAGTGGATTGCTTTTCATAATATCACTCTTTATCCCAGCACCTCGTTAGTATTGGCGGACATTATATACCCATTACCCATCAAGATGCGAATAGTAAGACCGATTAAAAATTCGCTTATATCTTGAGAAAATCGTTCATTATCAATAGACTAAATAAATTTTAAGCGGATTACACATGACGTATTTACACGACCTACTCGAATTTGGCTTAGAGGACGTAGTTGCACATGAAATTGAAACTATTTTACAAACCTTGCCCGCCGAGTCAGCCTGGAAGAAAATATCGACCGAAATTCTGACATCAGAGCATTCGTTTCAATTGCATTTATACGTATTTTCGCTTTGTTATCCAGAGTGGCACACAGCTCCAAACATAGCACCAGCTTGGATACCTGATGATGAATGTATTCAACACACACAACTTGCAAAATTGATGAAAGAATTGCATATCAAAACACGCGCTGAATTTCACGCTTGGAGTGTGAAGAATTTTCCTGATTTTTGGCAGCGCATGATTAACAAACTCGATATTCGATTTACCATCAAGCCTAAAAAAATCTGTGAATCCAATATTAATGTAGAACAACCCAATTGGCTGCCAGGCGCACAATTTAATATTGTGGATAGTTGTTTTAAAGCAGATCCCGATAAAATTGCGTTAATCCAACAAAAAAAAGCTGTCACGTATAGAGAACTGGAACGTTTAGTTAACCGTATTGCAAACAGCTTAATTCAACTTGATTTTAAGCCCGGTGATGCGATTGCGATCGATATGCCTATGCATATTCATGCGGTTGCCATTTATCTTGGCATCATCAAAATGGGCGGTGTTGTTGTTTCAATTGCGGATAGTTTTTCAAAGGATGAAATCGCAGCACGGTTACGCATTGCTAAAACAAAAGGCATGTTTACACAAGATATTATTTTGCGTGATCATAAACAAATTCCTTTATATGAAAAAGTGGTTGCTGCAGACTCTCCAAAAGCGATTGTTTTGCCTTGTGAAAATGAATTACAAATCACACTGAGACAACATGATTTAAGCTGGCATGATTTTTTGAGTAACAATGAGCGGTTTAACGCATATTCATGCCATGCCATGTCACACTGTAATATATTATTTTCATCAGGTACCACCGGTGATCCCAAAGCAATACCCTGGACCCATAGCACTCCGATTAAAGTGGCGAGTGATGCTTCATTGCATCAAGATATTCAGTCCACAGATATTTTAGCTTGGCCGACGAATCTGGGTTGGATGATGGGACCGTGGTTGATTTTCGCAGCGTTAATTAATAATGCCGCGATTGCGCTCTATGATGACGTACCGCGTGATCGTGCATTTGGACAATTTATTCAAGATGCAAAAGTCACTATGTTAGGTGTTGTACCCACACTGGTTGCGACATGGCGACAAAGCAATTGTATGCAAGGATTAAATTGGCAATCCATCAAACGGTTTAGCTCAACAGGCGAATGTTCTAATCCAGAAGATATGCTTTATCTGATGTCGCGCGCGGGTTACAAACCGATTATTGAATATTGCGGCGGCACTGAAATTGGTGGTGCGTATATTTCAAGTACGATGATCGATAAGAATTATCCATCTGTTTTTACTACACCCGCCATGGGATTGAATTTTGTGATCCTCGATGAAAAAGGTGAACTCGCTGATCAGGGTGAAGTGGCATTGATTCCACCATCGATTGGTCTATCTACAGAATTATTAAATTTTAATCATCATCAAATTTATTTTGCCGATATGCCAACACTGGCTGATGGACGAATATTACGTCGTCATAGTGATCAAATACAACAATTTGTTACCGGAGATTATTGTTTACTTGGACGAGCGGATGACACGATGAATTTAGGCGGAATAAAAATAAGTTCGGCCGAAATTGAACGAGTTATTGCAGGGATAGAAGATGTCATTGAAACAGCGGCAATCGGTGTTAATCTCAATCAATTTGGACCTAGTCATCTCGTGATATTTGCTGCAACAAAAGCAGCGCTTGATGAAGAAAAAATTAAAAAATTAATGCAGCAAAAAATTAATCAACATCTTAATCCGCTTTTCAAAATTCATGATGTGATTTTTGTGGCAGAATTACCTAAAACGGCGTCCAATAAAATTATGCGGCGGGTGTTACGGACGCAATATCGATAAAACGTTGTTGTATGAAATTATTAATTCTTTAGTATAATCAACCTATTATATGCGATTTCCTTTAATTTTCGGTTAATTTAATGGCTTATAATCAAGATATTTCGGCAAGAAACTTCCCATTTCAGGAAGTTTTCTGCTAAAATTCGCATTATGAGCACACTAAAAGATAAGATAATAGAAGCAAATTTCACCGATTACATTCTGACTGATGTTGATCTTAATAGTTTTTTGGACGGAACTGCTGCCGCTCGATATGGAATGGTTAACAAAGCTATTAAAAAAGGTGAGTTAATTAAGATTCGGCGTGGTCTTTATCTGCTTGCTGATAAGTATCGTCACAAAAAGCTCAGTAAATTTTTCCTTGCTAGCCGGATTGTTCCACACAGTTATATTTCTCTTGAAAGTGCGTTGTCTTACTATGGCTGGATTCCTGAGCGTGTCACAGCCGTAACCAGCATACTTGCACTAGGTCGCACTAAAAAATTCATCACCCCTTTTGGGGAATTTATTTTCCATCAGTTGCCTGTTAATGAGTATGAATTTTTAACAGGTGTAACTCGTGTTGAAGAAATTAAAAACGAACCTTTTTTTCTAGCTACGCCACTTCGTGCATTAGCGGATTATGTCTATGTAAAAAAAATAGATTGGAAAAGTTTGGATTATTTTCTTGGTAGCTTGCGCATTGACATTGAAGAGCTTATAAAAATTGAATCCAATGATTTTTTAGAGATTAAAAAAGTTTATCGTTCAAAACGAGTGTTACATTTTTTAGATAATCTTAAAGCGGAACTTAAAAAATAATGGCAAATATCATTGATGAAAGATTAAAAACTTACACTACAAATACAATTGAAGACGAAGAGCATGCACTCAAAGAAATTTTGCAAGAGGTTGCCTTGTATGGTTTAGCGAATGCAAATTTTTTTGATAAAGCTATTTTTCATGGTGGATCAGCGCTTCGAATTTTATATGGATTGCCGCGTTTTTCAGAAGACCTCGATTTTTTATTAAAAAATCCAAATCCTCACTTTAAGTGGGAACCTTACATGGATGCCATTGTTGCTACTTGTAAACAATATGGTGTTCATCCGGAAATCACGGATAAAAGTCGTGTGAATAATACGGTTAAAAAAATGTTCCTGAAAGACGACTCAATTGGAAAAATTATTGATTTGTCATTTGTCCATCATCCAGGAAGAAAGCTTGCGATAAAATTTGAAATTGATACGAATCCTCCGTTGGGTTCAAATTTGGATGTTAAATTTTTAGAATTTCCATTGGATTATTCTATCGTGGCTCAAGATCTTGGTAGTAGTTTTGCGGGAAAATGTCATGCTTTATTATGTCGCGAATATATTAAAGGGCGTGATTGGTATGATTTCACTTGGTATGTCGCTAGAAAAATGCCTCCTAATTTTGTTTTTCTTGAACATGCGCTCGATCAACAAGGCCCTTGGGCGAATCAGAAAAATTCTGTTACGCCAGCATGGTTTGTTGATGCAATGCAGAAAAAAATAAATAGCATTGATTGGGATAAAGCAGCGAGCGATGT